>Ga0209121_10002092_pt1 | contig 20518 bp, 30 predicted proteins | sample Cruoilmetagenom3_FD_187292 | JGI IMG/M metagenome (GOLD analysis project Ga0209121, IMG submission 187292) | Oil polluted marine microbial communities from Coal Oil Point, Santa Barbara, California, USA - Sample 3 (SPAdes) (version 2) | ecosystem: Environmental > Aquatic > Marine > Oil seeps ...
ACCAGAAACTCTAGACGCACGCTTTTTTGCCAAATGATCTATATTAAGCATTTTTAGTTTCTGCATAGCATCATGTTCAATCTCTTGAAGCGACTTTTCTGCTAATTTTTTGGCTGGAAGCATCACATTTTCTAATACCGAAAACTCTGAAAGCAAATAATGAAACTGAAACACAAAGCCAATATGCTTATTCCGTAAATAAGATAAATGCTGCCTGTCTTACCCAGTAATAAGCTCATTGATTAAATACAGTTCTCCTTCATAATCTGTGTCCATTGTAGAAAGAATGTAAAGCAACGTTGATTTTCCACAACCAGATTTTCCCATAATAGAAGTAAACTCTCCTTTTTTCACGTTGAAGTTGATATCCTTCAATACATGAAAAAGTACAGGCTTTTTAAAATACTTGTTTATATGTTTTGCTTCTAATACAATACTCATTTTATTGTCCTCTTATGATTCTAACTGGATCTATTTTTTTTGCTTTTTTTGATGGTAGATAACCTGCTAAAAATGTTGAAAACATGGCAAAAGAAAAACCAATGATAAAGAACAATGGATTCATATTAATAGGATAGGTATTAACCGTTGGCAACGCTTCTGTTTGAAACGGAATTGTACTAATGAAACTTGCTAATCCAAAACCAATAAGTAGTCCTAAAACACCACCAACAAATCCAATAATCATGGCTTGACTCATAAAAATAAGTTGTACATCTTTACCAGAGAATCCTGTAGCTTTCAATATAGCGATGTCATTCATTTTTTCATAAATAAGCATGTTTAAGATATTGTAAATTCCAAAGCCAGCAATGATGAGTAACGTAATAGAAACCGCATAAGTGATAAGGTTTCTTATTGTTGTGCCAGTCTCAAATTGTGCATTTGCGGTTTTAATATCTATAGCTTTTAAATTGAATTGTTGCTCAATTTTTTTAGACAATGGGATGGCAGATTCAATATCGTGAAGTTTTACATTAATATCCGTGATGTAATTATTGGCCTCACCTAGAATTTGCTGTACGGTTTTTACATTGATAAAACTCTGGATGGCATCTAAATCTGCAATACCACTTTGATATAAACCTACTATTTTTAATGGAAAAATGCCTCCATTAATCGGACTTACCTGCACGCGGTCTCCAACTTTTAATGCCATTTTTTCAGCAATACCAATACCCAGCAAAATACCATTGTCCGTTTGGTCTAGAGCTTCGGCAGAACCTTCAACAATATAATCGCCCATATTAAAGAGCTTAGCTTCATCCAATGGGTTAATGCCAGTGAGATTCCCTCCGATTTCTATGGAACCTGCAATGTAAAAGATTTATGTTTTTACCTGTGGAAGTGCGCCTCGCACATTTTCATTGGTTTCTAAATAATTGATGATTGGCAAGGCATTGTGGATTTTTTTCTGGGTTATTTTAGGTTTAATGGAATGTATAATATTGAAGCTTTCCTTAAAATCTTCAAACAAAGAAACGGGTTGATTTTTAGAAGGTTCAATTTCATTATAAACGTGTACATGTGGTGTTTGGTTTAAGATTAAATCGTCCAACATGGTGTTCAACCCTGTCATAAAACTTACCAAAGTAATATACAATCCAATACCGAAAGTGACTCCGAGCGTAGCAATGGACGTTTGCTTTATTTTGGTGAGCAAGTGGGTTTTTGCAATGCTTAATATAACGCTCCAATTAGTCATTCTTCTGGTTTTTAGATATAAGTGTCTTTGGTGATGCCTGATAAGATTTCGATATTCTCCATGTTTTGTAAACCTGTTGTAACAGTTACAAATCCTTCGTCAGTCTTTACTTTGTTGTTTTCAGATAAATACGATTTAGGGATGGTTAGCGTATTTTCTTTTTTGGCAATAATTATATTGGCTTCACCAGAAAGGCCTGGATATAAAACTTCTGGCAGATTTACAAAAATAGCCTCGACGGTAAAGGTTTGGTTACGCTCATCTTTTTTTGGATAGATTTTAGAGACTTCAGCTCTAAATATCTGTCCGTTATAAGCATCTAATTCTACAAGCACCTCTTGTGTTTCTGCTATCTGTACAATATCTACTTCATCTACCAATAACTTAATTACAAAACGGTTTGCACTACCAATTGCTGCCAATGGTTCTATACTGGTCACGATTTCCCCAGGCTCTTTAAATAAGGCATAAACTTTGCCTTTCAGTTTGCTTTTTATGCTAAAATCCTTGGTAGCTATAGATGCTACTTCGTAATTATTTTGTGCTTGCCTAACGGTTGTTAACAATTCGTTTTTAGTTCTAGAATATTTATTTTTAAGTAGTTTTAATTGATTTGAGGATAATTGATAATTCAGCTTTTTAGTTTCATATTGTGCTTTAGAGCCAATGCGCTGGTCCCAAAGATTTTGTTGCCTAAAATAGTTGATGGAATCATTTTTATGTTTTAATACGGCACTTCAATACTACTTAAAATTGCCGCATTACCTTTGTAATTCTCTTTGGCGAGGTCTAAGGCAAATTTGGCATTTTGGGTATTCAATTTTGGCGTATTATTAATAATCTGAAATAAAGGCTTGTCTTTACTGACCACATCACCTTCTTCCACAAAAACTTTGTCCAGAATACCAGAAACCGCAGCATAGACTTTGTATAAACTATCGGGTTGGACTGTTGCCGATGCATAAACGGATTCGGTTAAGGCTTGTTGATTTGGCAGAATTTTATCTACCTCACCAGAGCAAGATATCATCAATAAAAAAACACTACTATAAATCCATGCTTTCATATCTAATGGGCTAATTTGGATTGTAGTGCGATATACTCGTTTAAATTTGTGGCATCTATCGCTCCTATTAATCTGCCACTATCCGTTACGGGAATAAAGAGCTGTTTTTTATTGTAAATAAGCTGGTAAACTTTTTTAAGGTTATCTGCATTACTTACTGTTTTAAAGCTGGTATCCATAACGTCTTCAACCAAAATATTTTTATTAGAGTTTTCGATTATTTTTTTGTGCAGTAAGATGCCTACCACGATACCGTTGTCAATCACGACAAAATTTGTTTCGGTACCAGAAATTATTTGATTAACGACTAAATCAATAGAATCCGTAAGTCTAAATGTTGTAATGTTCAATAACATGGCCTCTTCTACATTGTGACCTTTAAGTAATTCTAAATGCTGAACCATTTGATTTTCTCCATAAGCTGCTAAAAAAATAAACAAAGCGATAAAGATGAGAAATGGATTAAATAGTAAACCAACTAATAAAAATATAACTGCAATAAATTGACCGATATTGGTCGCTATTTGGGTAGCCTTGGCACGATTCATTTGCATTGCTAATAAAGCTCTTAACAAGCGTCCTCCATCCATAGGAAACGCAGGAATCATATTAAACAATGCCAAACCAATGTTAACTATAAATAAAAAGAACAAGAAATTCTGAAATGAAAAACTAGCGAATATCCCATAAGTATCTGTGAAACTTTGATTAAAAAGTTCCTCAACAGGAATTATGAAATAAAGTATTAATGCTATGACAACATTAACCAATGGCCCAGCGATAACCACTAATAATTCTTGTTTTGGCGATTCTGGAAGTTTATCTAAACTTGCCATACCGCCAATGGGAAGCAGCGTTATTTTTTCTGTTTTAATACCAAAACGTTTGGCGGTTAGTGCGTGACCCAACTCGTGCAATACAACACATAGAAAAACTGCTAAGATAAAAGTTACTTGAAACAAAATACTTTCTGAATTACCACCATGTCTAAGTTCATCAAAAACTACCCAAGCGATTAGAAAGAAAAATGTCCAATGGATTATAATTTTAATACCAGAAATACGACCTAAATTTAAGTTTGCTTTCATCTGTTATAGCTATTAGACATTAATCATTAATTCTGATAATAGACCAAGTTTTGTTTTTATGCCTCATGGCATATAGATTTTCCCCAATTTGTTTTGAAGTGATTTTTGGTGGTTTTCTCAAAAAATCTTTATCTAAAACCACATTGGTTCCCTTTGGGTTGATATAATGTTCTACAACACCAGCGGTATTTATAGTGACTTCAAAATATCTATAGTAAACCACATCTCTCCCTAAAGCTTTATTTTTAGCAACAGTATCTTTAGTTAACTCTAAAGCAATCGCTTTTCCGTTACTAAAATTAGTTGCATTTAAAAATTCAGGTTTAATGATTGTTTTACCTGAAGTATCAATATACCCGAAATAGGAAATAGCCTCTTTCTTTTGTTTAATTAAGCATCTTCCATCACTAAATTTGGGATAGTTTTTGTCATCTGATTTTGTAAGCACTAAATCTTCTCTAAAATCGATAGTGATGATACCTTTGGTATTGATAAATGCCCATTTTCCATCTTTTTGAATTGCTGAAAGACCTTCATGAAATGGTGAGATAAAATCAAGATTTTCAATAGTTTGAGAAAATCCAATAATTGGAAGTATGAAGATAATTAGATATATAAATTTTGTTGCTTTCATGATTTCATTATTTAAGAGTTCTATACCAAAATTAATATGGAACGTATTCTTATAAAATGATATTCATCATACAAAGCCTTAAAAGTAATCTTGAAAATGAAATTGTTCTAATTACAGCGTACCCAAAGCAATCTCAACCATAGTGCTAAATGTGCTTTCCCTATCGTCTGCAGAAGTACGTTTTTTGGTAACCAAAGAATCTGAAACGGTTAAAATAGATAGTGCTTTAACATTAAATTTTGCAGCGATGGTGTATAATCCTGCGGTTTCCATTTCTATACATAACACACCAAATTCTGCCCATTGCTTGTAGCTATTAAAATCATCTTCATAAAATTCATCTGCGGATAAAACGTTACCTGCTTTGATTGAAATGCTGTTTTCTTTGGCATAAAGTGCTGCTTTCATAAACAATTCAAAATTTGCAGTTGGCGAATATTCGACATTTATAAAGCGAGAATTATTAATCCCAGATGTTGAAGATGCTGCCATAGCAATGACAATATCACGTAATTTTATATCTTTTTGATAAGACCCTGTTGAACCCACACGAATCAAATTTTTAACTCCATAATCGTTAATAAGCTCATGGCAATAGATTAACGCAGATGGTATTCCCATGCCTGTACCTTGTATAGAAACCCTTTTCCCATTATAAGTACCTGTTTAGCCCAACATACCTCTAACGTCGTTATAGCATTTTGGGTTGTCCAAAAACGTTTCAGCTATCCATTTTGCACGCATTGGGTCGCCTGGCAATAAAACCGTTTCTGCAATCTCGCCTTTTTTAGCTTCTATATGTGTGCTCATAATTTTAAATTAATTTGAATTGATAACATTTACAATTTCATTTTTTTGAAGCACTCCAGATTGCCTCCAAACTTGTTTTCCGTTTTTAAACAATAACATCGTTGGGACACCACGCACTTGGTATTTTGCTGCCAATAATTCATTTTTATCAACATTAATTTTTACAATCTTTACTGCGTCACCAAGTTCTTCTTTGACTGCCTTTAATATTGGTGCTAACGATTTACAAGGCCCACACCAATCAGCAAAAAAATCTACCAGAACAGGTGTTTCAAAATTTATGATATTGTTAAAACTACTTTTCATCTTTTAAATTATTTATCACATTTTTAAGCTTTAAAGTTACTTCTTTTGCAACGTTCTCAATCGCATCATTATTTATGGCTTGCATGGATACCAGTGGGTTTACGGCTGACACCTCGATGGTATTAGGTTTATGCTCTTGAATAATCACATTACATGGCAATAGTGTACCAATTTTATCTTCTGCCACTAATGCTTTATATGCAGATGATGGATGGCAAGCACCAAGAATTTTATAGTTTCTAAAATCAACATCGAGTTTCTTTTTTAAGGTTTGCTGCATATCAATTTCTGTAAGCACACCAAAGCCTTCGTTTTTTAATAAGTTAATCACCTTTTTTTCAATGGCATTAAAATCGCCATTAACTGTTGTTTTAAAATAATAAGCCATCGTTATATCTTTTTTAGTTCCATGTCTAATTTTGCCATTATAACTAATTCAGATTTATTGATTCCTGAAAATGCATAGGCTATGGTCGATGCTGTTTTTAAAATCAGTTTTTTAACCGCGTCTGTAAATAAATGAGGTTGTGCGTTCTTATATGCTATAAAGTCATTGTAGCATAGTTGCGCATTAGGCTCTTCATCATAATTGAGCCAATCAAAAACCACTTCTATTTGGTAGGCTGCATCCACGCCAAAGGTGTCTTCGAGGTCGTCAATTGCCAACCACTCTTTTTTTACCAGTGCTTTTAGCTTATCAACCTCAATAGGCCTGACCGTACCGTCTGAAACTGCTATAGCATAAAATAGTTTACCTAGGTTTCTATAGAATTTTAAAGTCATTTTCTTTTTAATTGTCATGATTTTGGCATTTATGCTTCAAATTTAATGGCTCTTATAAGGATAGCCTATGACATATATCATGTGGGTATTTAAACCCGTGTAATAATTTTATAGTAAAATATGGAAGTTATGGCAAAGACCAATACCAAAAAAGATACAATTATTAGATTCTCAGCTTCAAAAAAGATGAATTACCTGCAAATAGTATTAAGCAATAAGTTTGAAAAACTTAAATTAGGTAACCGTTTGCACACACTTAAATGGGTAGATAAAAAAAGTCATATAAATATTGCGTTTCAACTGTTAGGTCTTTGTATATATGATAAAACCAAAAACACGAATAATATGCCTACTTGTTGTTCGCTTGTGTGTTCACAAAATTCTGTGACAAAAATATCTATAACCATCTTTTGTTCTAATACTAATTTATCAGAAACTACAACAAGAGAAGAGAATTTAGGCACATACGATCTTTTTGATTTGGATGACAATTTATTACTACAAAAATTTGAGCATTTTATGAGCAGTATTGCAGCCTAAGCATTAAACTTACAGATTGTGACATCTAATTATCTTCATAACTATTCGATGTACTGAAACTGTATCCTTATTTAGCTAAAACATTATCCTTATCACTTTGTTATTGACCTTTAAAAAATTTTAATATTTATTAATTTTAATATTTAATTTGTAATAATTATATTAGTATCGTATTTAGAAAAACCAACCATGAATGTTTAAACAAGACCAAGAAATTTTCAATATTCTTTTAGATTCTGTATCAGAAGGTGTTGTGGTGGTGGACGAGCATCAAAATATAGTAGAAGTTAATAATGCTGGGGAAAAGATGTTTGGTTATAACAAGGACGAACTATCTGGCAAGCCCTTAAACATTCTAATTCCGCCAAATTATCATGCCAGACATGCAAAACACGTAAAAAATTTTGTAAAGAAAAATAAGCAACGTCGTATGGGACATGGTCGTGATATTTATGGTGCTAAAAAAGATGGGACTATCTTCCCCATTGAAGCGAGTTTAAATCCTTTTGTTATTTATGGCAAAAATTATATTATGGCTTTGGTCATTGATATTACAGAACGTAAAAAATTAGAGCAAGAAAAAAATCATTTGGCTAAAATCTTTGAAGAGTCTCTCAATGAAATTTACGTGTTTGATGCCAAAACATTAAAATTCATCAACGTTAATTATGGTGCCCAAAAAAACATTGGCTACACTAATAAAGAAATGCTAACTATGACACCATTAGACATCAAACCTGAATGTAATGAAATCCTGTTTAGAGAACAGCTAAATCTTCTTAAAAAAAACATAAATAAAATTGAATTTGAAACAGTACATCAACGCAAATCAGGAACCACCTACCCTGTAAATGTTCACTTGCAAAGTTCTAAATTGGGTGACAGAGATGTTTATGTAGCTAATATACTAGATATTACAGAGCAAAAAAATTATACCAAAACGTTAGAAAAGACAGTTGAAAATAGAACCAAAGAATTACAAACAGCTCTCACTGTCGAAAAAGAACTGAACGAATTAAAAACAAAATTCCTATCGATGGTCTCACATGAATTTAAAACACCTTTAACCGGTATTTTAACTTCGACCATACTACTCAATAAATACAAACTAACAGAACAGCAGAAAAAACGAGAAAAGCATATTAATACCATTACCGATACGGTTCAATATCTCAACAATATCCTTAATGACTTTCTTTCCGTAGAAAAATTAGAAAAAGGTAAAATCAATTATAAATTTACAACCTTTAAACTAAGCAAGGTATTAAATGAAGTGATATACAATGCCAACATGTTGCTCAAAGATGGGCAGCAAATCAATTACCCTGAAGATATAGATAATATTTCCTTGCACCAAGATGAAAAAATACTTGAATTGGCATTATCCAATATTATATATAATGCCATTAAATACTCGTCCGAGAACACGGTTATAGACATTGATATTTCCCAGAATAAGAACACGACCATTTTTAAAATAAGTGATAATGGTATTGGAATTCCTAAGAAAGACCAAAAGAATATTTTCAATCGCTATTTTAGAGCAGAAAATGCATTGAACATGCAAGGCACAGGCATTGGTCTAAATATCGTTAAAGACCATTTAGAAAATTTAAACGGTACAATTGCATTTGAAAGCAAAGAGCATAAAGGCTCAACATTTACCATAGAACTTCTCAACCAAGCACAACTATGAAAACAGTATTATTAATAGAAGACGATGCCACTTTGCGCGAAAATACAGCTGAACTTTTAGAGCTTTCAGGCTATAAAGTACACACAGCTGCCAACGGAAAATTAGGTTTGGAACTGGCAAAAGACACCAAACTCGATATTATTATCTGTGACATCATGATGCCTGTTCTGGATGGTTATGGTGTTTTAGAAGGCTTATCTAAAGACAAGAATACTAAATTTATTCCTTTTATATTTTTATCGGCTAAGACCGAAAGACAGGATGTAAGAAAAGGCATGAACCGTGGCGCAGACGATTATATTACAAAACCCTTTAGCGAAGACGAGATTATAAGTGCCATTGAAAGTCGGATGGCCAAAGCTACCATCCTAAAAGAAGAACGGGAATCAATTAGAGATAATTCATCCAATCCCGAAGATGAATTAAGATCATTAAATGATTTAAAGATTTTTTTTGACGATAACGGTACCATTTTTAGCTACAATAAAAACGAATCTATCTATAAAGAAGGCCATAATTCCAATTACATTTATTTAATTCTGAAAGGTGTTGTAAAATGCTATAAATTAGATGAAAACGGAAAAGAACTTACCACAGCTCTTCATAAAGAAGACGACTTCTTAGGCTATACTTCATTTGCTCAAAATATTCCTTACAGGGAAACCGCAACAGCCATGAAAGATGTTGAAATGGTTGGTGTTTCTAAAACAGAGTTAAAGGATGTTTTAAATCATAATCACAAGGTAACTTTAGAAGTTATTCAGTTATTGACCGATGATATTACAGGCGTTAAAGACCAGCTATTGCAAATGGCATATAGCTCTGTAAAGAAAAAAACAGCCTCGACAATTTTAAGATTTGCCGAAAAAATAAATTCAAAACCAGAAGACCCTATTAAAATTTCTCGAAATGACCTAGCAAGTGTTGCAGGCATTGCAACCGAAACCTTGATAAGAACCATGTCCGACTTTAAAAAGCAAGGCCTTATAGAAATGGAAGGTAGAAATATTAAAATTTTAAATCTTCAAAAATTACAGGACACCTACTAAAAACACAACAGATTCCTCAAATATGATTAATATCATATTTTAAATATTTACATAGCTTTAGATTTGCTTATACTAAGACATTTAAACGATGAATATTTTATTACCCACGGACTTTTCTGAAAACGCATGGAACGCCATATTGTATGCCCTTGATTTTTTTGAATCTAAAGAATGTAATTTTTACCTGCTTCATGTTAACAGAATTGAAAACATCGCAGTTGGTCGTGAGGGCTATGTACCAACCGCAGAACTTATTGATGATATCTACATAAAGCCAGCTAAACTTAAACTTAGAGGCTTGCTTAAAGAAATCAGCCAAAACTATAAAACAAACAAAAAACATCATTTTTATACGTTGACAGAGTATGGATTCTTCCTCGAGTCCATTAGAAAACATGTTGAAGAAAAGAAAATAGATACTATTGTTATGGGCACTAAAGGGGCTTCAGGGCTTCGAGAATATATTGTAGGAAGCAATACAGGTGACGTTATAACAAAAGTAAAATGCACCACTTTGGTTGTGCCAGAAGATGCCAAATATAATCTGGTTAGGGAAATTGCGTTTCCAACAGATTTTAATTTGTCTTACGATATAAAAATTTTTAGACCATTTACAGATATTCTTAAGCTGACAAAAGCGAATCTTAGGATTGTTCATATTCATGAAAAGGATACTATACTCAACACAGAACAGTTAGCAAACAAGGATCTAATAAATGATTATTTTGAAGAGCAAAACCCTAGTTTCCATTTCCTTATCAATAAAAAAATAGAAGATGCTATACAATGTTTTGTAGAAAGTAGAAGTGTTGATATGATTGTTATGACAGCTAAGAACCTTAACTATTTTCAGAGCATGCTTTTCCACTCTAGAGTAGAAAAAATTAGCTATCACACTCTTATTCCATTTTTGGTATTACACGAATAAATAACTTTAATTATGGACACTTCAGTTTTTTTGGCAAAATTTTGGGGATGGTATCTTATCATTTTCTTTTTGATATTAAGCCTTAATCCCAAACGTATTAGACAAATATTTAATGACTTAAAGGATGAAAAATTCTTGATTATTTTTTCGTTTATGGCTATCATCGTCGGCTTGCTAAATGTTCTATTTCACAATATTTGGAAACCCAATTACACACTTATTATTACCTTAATAGGTTGGGCATCCTTATTTTTAGGATTGGCATTATTTATGTTTCCGAAGCCAATGGTATCCTGGTTAGAAATCATAAATATTAAGATGGTACAAGTCATTTATACCTTATTATTTTTAATTGGTATTTTTTTACTGAATGAAGTTTATGGTATTGTGCCAGTCTAAAATTTTGACATCATCTTTTAAACTGACATTGGTCATTTTATAGAAGTAAAAGACTAATTAAATTTACAATGTTATTTAACGATAACACTTTTTGGAGATTTTTTAATCCATTTGCTATTAATCAGAAAGACATCCAACTAATTGTAGTTGGATGTTTTTTTTGCACTTATTTTAAAAAAAATGCGAAAACTGATATATATCATTTTCAGATGTCTTTATCTAACGTAATTTAGTATCATAATTAAAAAACGTTCTTTGAATCATTTATAAACTTTAAAATACAAGTCTGCAAATCGTAAGACTTTGTGGACTATAAATAGAGTTTAAAACTATTATTTAATTCTTATTATGACTTGATAATTTTTTGGGTAAAAACCATTTTAGAGTTCAATACATTAGATAATAAAATTAAACTCTTACTGAGAAACAGGAAGTTTCGACTTCCTGTTTCTTTAAAGCACACAGGTTGTTTTTATTGTAAAATAAAAGCGCTTGTTAAGAGAAGTTTAAAGTTATCGTTTGGCTTATGGTTCCGGTCTTTTTTAGCAATAAAAAATTCTACCGGAAGTGCTGTGAGAGAATCAATAAAATTAGACTTTTCGAGAAAGCAGGAAGCTTCGGTTTCCTGCTTTTTATAAAGCTTTTAGTCTTGGCATTGCAAAATGCTGAGGCTATAATTGAATTATTTGAAGCTATTTTTTTAACTTTTTTAGCTTATGGTAATCTACAATGATTACTAAAAAGTCATGATAAAAAGATGGAATCAATACCATTGAATACTTCAGTTGAAACAGGAGGTTTCGGCTTCCTGTTTCTTTTAAAGTACACGCCTTAATTATCTATATGGTAATTTAGGAGGTCATGAAGCGCTTTAAGTGTCATTAAACATGGGTTTAGTAACAAATTAATCGCTTCTGCAACGGGAAGTTTACGCTTCCCGTTTTTTGTTTAAAAAAATGGGATTAAAGTTTCAGTCCAAAAGCTAAATCGCCTGCATCGCCCAAGCCAGGAATAATATTCCCTTTTGCACTTAAAGTTTCATCTATCGCAGCTATCCACAAATGAGAATTTTCAGGAAAAACTTTACTTATATAATCGACACCTAATTGAGAGCCTATTACAGAAATAATAAGAATTTGTTTAAGAATTCCATGATTTTTAAATGCCTTTAAAACATTGTGCAATGTTTTTCCGGTTGCCAACATTGGGTCAATGAGTACTAATATTTTGCCTTCTAAAGTAGGTACAGCCAAATATTCTACAATAACTTCAAAATCGTCATCATTTTCGTTGTGTTTTCGGTAAGCTGAAATAAAAGCATTTTCAGATTTATCAAAAAAACTTAGTACACCTTGATGTAGTGGCAAACCAGCTCTTAAAACCAGACAAAGCACCAAATTATCTTCTGCAATTGCCATCTCTTTTTTTTCCGAGAGGTGTTTTAATAAGTTTGGTATTGTAAGTCAAAGTCTTACTAAACTCATAGCACAAAACCTGGCCAACACGTTCAATATTTTTTCTAAAACGCATCGTATCCTTTTGTATAGAAACAGCTCTCAATTCTGAAATAAACTGATTAAGAACTGAATTTTTGTTACTAAAATCATGTATTACCATAAACTTGTGCATAAAACTGAGTAGTTATAAAAATCAGTATTAAATAATTATTTACAAATGATAAATATCATTTATGCTCAGAGTTATTTAAAATAAATTTAAAGACACAATAAATAATAATAGACATGAAAATAAACATTCAATTTGTAAATATGCTAGCAAGCGAAAGCCTTGAAGCCTACACGACTAAAAAACTAAAAAAATTGAATAAGAGATACGACATGCTAATTAATGCAGAAGTATTTTTTAAGAAGGAAAATGACCCAAAGGGAAATGGTAAAATTTGTGAAATTGAATTGAGCCTTTCTGGACCAAGAGTATTTGCTTCTTCTAATGAAAGAAATTACGAAATAGCTGTTAAAAACACCATTAGCGATTTAGAAAAGCAACTCAAAAAAAGAAAGGCCGCGCTAAAACCTTATCTCTAAATTAATTATAAAATGAATGGGCTTACAAATAATGCTATTCAGATTTTAGAGGCACGCTATCTATTAAAGAATAAAGATGGTTTTTTAATCGAAACACCAAAAGCTTTATTTAAGCGTGTGGCAAAATTTGTATCGTGCTGTGAAACTAAACCTGAATTTTACGAAACACAGTTTTGCAAGCTTTTAAGTACCTTAAAATTCTTGCCAAACTCGCCAACTCTAATGAATGCTGGTTGTGAAAATGGTCAATTGAGTGCATGCTTTGTATTACCCATAGAAGATAGCTTAGAAAGTATTTTTACAACACTTAAGAATGCAGCACTCATACACCAAAGTGGTGGTGGTACAGGATTCAATTTTTCAAAATTAAGACCAAAAAACGACTTGGTAACCTCTACGAGTGGGACTTCTTCAGGTCCTGTTGCATTTATGAAAATTTTCGATGCGGCTACAGAACAGGTTAAACAAGGTGGTAAACGTCGTGGTGCCAATATGGGAATACTCAACGTTGACCATCCTGACATTATGGATTTTATAAGTTCTAAATCGAATAAAAAAACTATTGAGAATTTTAATATTTCGGTTGGCATAACAGATACTTTTATGAATGCCGTTACGCATAATCTGGATTGGCAGCTCGTAAATCCTAGAACCAATAAAGTTACCCAAACAATTAAAGCTAAAACTATTTGGAAAAAAATTATTAAAGAGGCATGGTTTTCTGGCGATCCAGGTCTTATTTTTTTGGACACCATCAACAAAAGTAATCCAACACCAAATGTTGGGGCAATATCCTGCACCAATCCATGTGGTGAAGTACCACTTCTAGATTATGAAAGCTGCAATTTAGGCTCAATTAACCTTTCTAAAATGGTAATTAAAAACAATGACATATACCTAATAGACTGGGAAACTTTAGCTGAAACCATTGATTTAGCCATTCGGTTTTTGGATAATATTATTACAGTTAATCATTATCTATTACTAGAAATTGAGACCATGACCAAAGCAAACCGAAAAATTGGATTAGGTATTATGGGTTGGGCAGAACTACTAATTCTATTGGAAATCCCATATGCATCTGAAGATGCCATCGCATTAGCAGAAAAACTCATGGCATTTATTAAAACTGAAAGTTATATAGCCTCAGAACAACTCGCAATAGAACGTAGCACATTTCCAAATTGGAAAAATAGTACACACTACCCTAGTCAAAAACTACGTAATGCAACTTGTAATAGTATTGCACCTACTGGTACTATTTCAGTAATAGCAAATACATCCTACTCAATTGAACCTTTATTTGCTTTGGCTTATAATAGAGTTGGCATTTTGGGCGGAAAGACACAAAACGAAATCAATGCGCTTTTTCTTCAGAAAATGAAAGCTATGAATTTGTGGACGGATGGTGTAGAACATGAAGTCATAAAAACCGGTAGCATTCAACATATAAAAACTATTCCTGCGTATATTAAATCCATTTTTCAAACCAGCTTGGACATACCATGGAAATTTCATTTAAAACATCAAAAAGCATTTCAAAACCATACCGATAATGCCGTTTCAAAAACTATAAATCTTCCAGAGGATGTTACAATTGAAGAAGTTTCTAATATTTATATGACTGCTTGGAAACAAAAATTAAAAGGAATCACTATATATAGATATGGTAGTAAAGACCATCAAGTACTTCAAAAATGTAATCATAACACAAGTGCAGGTTGTTAAATTCTCCATCTGATATATATCATAGTTTTTAGACTTTTTACACTTTAATTTTATCAATGAAATCTAAAAACAACTATTATGCTATCAATTCTGCTTCCGACCGATTTTTCAGAAAATTCTATGAATGCCATTAAATATGCTTTGGAATTTTTTAAATACCAAAGAACCACTTTCTACTTTATGCATGCCTATCAAAATGAATTTTACGACCATGATGAGTTATCGTCTCGTGAGGTATTCAACGATGTACTTGATAATATTAGAAATGATTCGCACAACAATTTAAAAAATCTAATTGCCGAGGTTAAAAAAACAGCACCTAATCCAAGATATACCTATCATACCATTTCAGCTTACAATACGCTTGTAGAAGAAGCCAATCTCATTGCTGATGCAAAGAATATTGATTTAATAGTTATGGGCACCAAAGGCAAATCGGACGAACGCCATATTGTATTTGGAAGCAAAACCTTTCAAGTACTAAAATATGTGCAATGTCCTGTATTGGCAATACCATCTAAATATACAAATACACAACCCAAACGAATTTTATTCCCGACAGATTATATGATGCCTTACAAACGTCGCGAACTAAAACTGTTATCAATCTTGGCTAAATCATACCGAAGTCATATTGATGTCTTGCATGTTTCAAAAAGCAAGAAATTATCAATTAGACAAGAAGACAACAAGGATTTTATTGCAGATACATTGTGCGACAACGAGGTCAATTTTTACCGTGAGGATAGCAAAAAAATAGCAGATACTATTAAAACTTATATTAAAGATAAAAATGTTGATATGATTACCATGGTGAATACACAGCACTCGTTCTTAGAGGATATGCTTTTTCCGTCTAATATAGACAAGATAAGTATTGACTTAAAAATACCTTTGTTGGCCATGCAAAACGCATCACGCTTTTAAATTAAATTTTTATATTATGAAACAAATACTCTTACCCACAGATTTCTCAGAAAATTCATGGAACGCCATTGTCTATGCCATACAGTTATTTAAAGATGAAGAATGTACGTTTCATTTGTTAAACGCTTATACACCTGTTATTTACCATGTTGAATATGTTTTGATTGCTCCTGCTCAATTTGGATTGGGTAATGCCGTTAGAGACACTTCACAAGAAAATCTAAAAAAATTAATTACAAGAATATCTAATGAATTTGAAACAAATCCTAATCATAAATTTGAAACATACGCAAGATTTGACACTCTGATTTCTGGAATTAAAGAATTTTTAGAAGTACATGACTTAGACTTAATAGTAATGGGAACCAAAGGTGCTACTGGTACAAAGGAAGTGTTGTTTGGCTCTAATACCGTACATGTATTTAAAGAAATAAAATGTCCTGTTTTGGCTATACCATCTGGATTTTCTTATGAAGCACCTCATGAGATATTGTTTCCTACAGATTTAGAAGCTCTATATAAACACTCAACCCTAAAAATTTTAAAAGAAATAGTACGGTCTAATAATGCTAGACTAAATACCATGCACGTCTCAACGGGTTATGAACTTACCGAAAAACAAGAGCGAAATAAAAACAAATTAGAATCAATGTTTGAGCACTCAGCGTTTTTATTTCACGATATCAAGACCATGGATGTTACCCATGCTATCAACGAATTTCAAGTGAAACACAAAATAAATCTATTGGTAATGATAAATAACAAGCATTCATTCTTTGAAAATCTATTTTTTAAGAACACCATCAACAAGATTGGGTTTCATCTAAATGTTCCTTTTTTGGTAATACCATCAAAAGTGTAACTAAATATTAGCAATGCTTCTTTTTGCTGTAAGCAAGAACATTAATTTTTAAATAAAACATCTTTTAGCCATGAAAACACATATTCTATTTCCAACAGATTTTTCAGATAATGCATGGTCCGCAGCTGTCTATGAACTTCATTTATATAAAGAGACAGAGTGCAAGTTCTATTTTCTTCATTCAACCAAAATGACCGTTTCAACGATGTTTAACTTTTCGAACAAGTTGTTAAAGGTAATGTCCGACAATGCACTAAAAGAATTAAATGATTTGAAGTCTATGGCAGAAAATTCTAACGCAAATGCGAATCATGAGTTTGAGATTATCTTGAGTACAGAAGATTTACAAAGCGCCATTGATACTGCAATACATAAATTCAGTATAGACATCATCGTCATGGGTACAAAAGGTACTACTGGCGCAAAAGGATTATTATTAGGAAGCAATACGGTTCGTATTATAAAAAAAATAAAAGACTGTCCTATACTTATTGTACCTGACGAGTTTGATTTTGTTGAGCCTACACAAATTGCATTTCCAACAGATTTTCATCGCTTTTACGGCGAAGAAATACTACCAATAAAACGTTTAGCAGAACTCTACAACTCTAAAATAAGGATACTTCATATTAGCGAAGAAGATAAACTAAGCCACATACAAGACTATAATCTTGAGATGCTAAAAACTTATTTGAAAGATTATTCATCTAGTTTTCATTGGATGCCAGATTATGCTAAAAAGACACAAGAAATTAATGATTTTATCGAAGAATTAGACATCAATATACTGGTGATGATAAATTACAAACATAGTCTTATAGAATCTATCATTAAAGAACCTATCATTAAAAAATTTGGATTTAAACCAATTATTCCTGTTTTGGTTATTCCGTGTTCAATCTGATATATATCATTTCATGTCATAAACTGGTAGACTAATTTTATCATAATCGTATAAATACATCAATGATGAGACGCAAAATTTTAATACCAACAGACTTTTCAAAAAATGCTACAAAAGCATTGCGATACGCTATAGAGCTTTATAAAAATGACTCTTGTAATTTTTATTTGCTAAACGTTTTTACAGCAGGCAGAAATATAATGGAAGACTTAATGAATATGGAACCTGGTACGGAATTATACGAAAGAAGGAAATTAGATTCTGAAAATAGTTTAGCAAAAATCTATGATATGATTGCCATGACCGAATATGACAATCCTAAACACCATTTTAAAACCATCTCTATTTTTAACAACCCAATCGGGGTTATAAAAGATGTTGTAGAAAAAAAAGATATTGAAATGATAGTCATGGGCACTAAAGGCGAAACATATTCTAGAGCAACTGCTTTTGGTAGTACGGCAACTTATGTTATGGAAAAGGTTAGGAACTGCCCAGTTATTGTTGTACCACTTAATGGAAAATCTATAATGCCTAAGGAAATTGTTTTTCCGACAAGCTATAAAACACATTACAAAAAACGAGAACTGAGTTACCTTACAGATATTGCTAAAAAATCTGATGCAACAATTATAGTACTTCATATTTCCAATGAAGACGAATTAAGTAAAGAGCAAAAAGAGAATAAGCAGTTGTTAGAAGAAATATTAGAAGACACAAATCACAAACCACATTTCTTATCACACAATTCAGTTGAAACCGCAATTAACATTTTCATTGAAAGTAGATATAGTGATATGGTTGCTTTTATAAATAAAAAACACACTTTTTTCGGAAGTATTTTAACAGATCCATTAGTGAAAAGTATATCGTTTCATACTAAAGTTCCGATACTGGTTATGCACGATTTAAGAAATTAAAAACTAAAAAAATGAAAAAAACAGGAATTTGGTTAGATAAAGAAAAAGCACATATTGTAACCCTAGAAAAAGAAAAGGAAACATTTGAAACCGTCTCATCTAACATAGAACATTACAATATACATGGTGGTTCTGGCACAATATTAAAAGGTGGCCCTCAAGATGTAATACAAGACAGCAGATATCTAGAACGTGAGAATCATCAGTTTAAAAATTATTTCAAAACCATTATAAATAAGGTAAACGACTCTAGCGCAATAGTCATTTTTGGCCCAGCGCAAACCAACGAACGATTTGCAAAAACATTACACGAAAACTATAATGCTTTAGCAATGAAAATTAAAGGTGTAAAAAAAGCGGATAGCATGACAGACAATCAAGTTAAAGCTTGGGTGAGAGACTTCTTCGCGTCAAGTTAGTAATGGCTTGACTTTTTTTTGTTAGTTAGTGAAGTTAAACTGTCAAAATCAAACTTTGGTTTTGGCAGTTTTAAAATATGAATATTTCAAAGATAGATATTATCAAATCTTCTGGCGAAAAAGTAAAGTTTTCATTAGAAAAGTTACGCGCGTCACTAAAGCGGTCTGGTGCAGATGAAAAAGTGATTAATCAAATATTGGATAAAGTAAGAGATGAACTCTACCAAGGTATATCTACCAAAGAAATATACAACAGGGCATTGCTCTACTCAAAAAAAATAAAAGCCATTTTGCTTCAAAATACAAACTCAAAAAGGCGATTTACGAATTAGGACCAACGGGCTTCCCTTTTGAGCATTTTGTGAGTGCTATTTTAAATTATTCAGGCTACAAAACCGAAGTTGGCACTATTTTACAAGGAAAATGTGTATCACACGAAATTGATGTTATAGCACGTAAAAATTCTGAAACAACCATTATAGAATGTAAATTCCATAGTGAACAAGACCTTAACTGTAATGTAAAAATTCCATTATATATCAACTCAAGATATCTAGATGTCAAAGCAAATTGGCATACAATATCAAAAGATAAAGTGCCACTTACTCAAGGCTGGCTTGTAACCAATACAAGGTTTACAAAAGATGCCTTACGATATGGCAACTGCTGCGGACTGTATTTATTGAGTTGGGATTACCCAAAAAACAATGGACTAAAAGATAGGATTGACCGCTTGGGATTATACCCAATAACCGTATCTACATTGCTCACAAGACGTGAAAAACAGTTTCTCTTAAGTAGATCTGTTGTACTATGTAGGGATTTAATTAACGATAAATTTTATTTAGATCATCTTGGTGTTTCAGAAACACGAAAAATGAAAATTCTTGATGAAATTTCCCAATTATGTAATTAACTCAATATTAAAATGGAAAAAATTGTGAAAATTAATTTCTTAGGCGCAGCTGGTGTTGTTACGGGTTCAAAATTTTTAATTGAAACTTCAGAAAAAAACATCCTCATAGATTGTGGTATGTTTCAGGGTTTAAAAGAACTTCGAGAACTTAATTGGGAAGACCTGCCTGTAGATGTTGCATCTATTGATGTGGTGTTGTTAACCCATGGTCATTTAGACCACGTTGGCTATTTACCACGTTTACTAAAACAAGGTTTTGAAGGAAAAATTAAAGGCACAGCACCAACTTTGGCAATTGCAGAAATTATATTAAAGGATAGTGCCAAAATACATGAAGAAGAAGCTAGTAAAGCAAACAAAGAAAAGTATAGTAAGCACAATCCTGCAGTACCTTTCTATACAATTTTAGATGCTGAAAACACCATAAAACAATTTGAGGTAGAAATTGAAGATAAATGGATTCAATTGTCAGAACATATAGCTTTCCGTTTTCAATATAATGGTCACATCATAGGTGCCATCTTTATAAAACTAGACATTAACGGAAAACGATTTGTTTTTTCTGGTGATATAGGCAGAACAAACGATTATTTATTAAACGACCCTAAAAAGCCTGAATGGGCAGATTTTTTGTTCATTGAAAGTACCTATGGCAACAAATTACATCCCGAAGAAAATATTGAAGATATACTAACAGAAATCATCTTAGAGACCATACATAAAAAAGGCAATCTCATTATACCGAGCTTTGCTATAGAGCGATTACAAACGTTAATGTTTATTCTATGGAAAT
>Ga0209121_10002093_pt1 | contig 20502 bp, 21 predicted proteins | sample Cruoilmetagenom3_FD_187292 | JGI IMG/M metagenome (GOLD analysis project Ga0209121, IMG submission 187292) | Oil polluted marine microbial communities from Coal Oil Point, Santa Barbara, California, USA - Sample 3 (SPAdes) (version 2) | ecosystem: Environmental > Aquatic > Marine > Oil seeps ...
GCATGTTTGCTTGCGCTATTTGTTCCGTTGTTTTTCGAATAAATTCTTGGGCCACGTTGCTACCCTCGGCTTTCCATTCCAGTACATTATATCTTTTACACAAGACGAATGTTGCACCCAGTACAGTTTTCCGTCGTTGACATGAATCAACGTCCTAGATTGCGACAGAATTAGAACTGACAGAGGCGGAGTAAACAGTTCATTCTTCGTTAGGTATCTCCGGTCTTTTTCTTTTTGAAGGGAGTGGCCGTATTATTCGGATCGAGGCAGTCCTGAACTGCCGCTGCATCGAGGGTCTCTTCGGCTTCTAGTCGAACCACGAGTTGCTCTATCCTATCCCGATTTTTTTCAATCACGCTAAGTGCAATTCCTGCCGCTTCTTGCAACAGAGCAATCACAGCGTCATCAACCCGTGCGGCGGTTTCGTCTGCGAAATTGCGTGGTTGTGCAATCGTCTGACCCAAAAAAGGATGGTCCTCGCTTTCGCGTAAATCGACAGGACCAAGCTCTTCATTCATGCCCCATCTGGCTACCATCGATCGTGCTATTTCGGTAGCGCGCCGAATATCGTCGTCAGCGCCAGAACTGCTAGAGCCCAAAAGTAGCTTCTCAGCAGCGCGGCCGGCGAGTAGCACTGTCAATTGCCCTCTGAGATATTCTTCCGTCAGGGTATGTCTTTCCTTCTCGGGTAACATATGGGTTCCGCCCAGACTGTGTCCGCGCGGAATAATCGTCACTTTATAAACGGGATCGGTACCAGTTGTGTAAAAGGCTGCGGCGGTGTGACCGGCTTCATGTACAGCAAGGCGATGCCGCTCTTCTGGCTGAATAGCTAAAGTGCGCACGGTTCCCATCATCACCTTGTCGCGTGCTTCGTCGAGGTCGCTAGCCGTAATTTCCACGGCTCCCTTTCGCGCCGCCGTGATAGCACCCTCATTCAAAAGATTTTTAAGATCGGCACCGGAGAAACCCGGTGTTCCCGCAGCCACCTGATCAAGATCGACCGTTTTCTCGAGCGGTAGATTTTTTGAGTGAATATCGAGTACCGCGCGGCGTGCCACTTTGTCTGGCAGTGACAATGTTACGTGTCTGTCAAAGCGCCCTGGCCGAAGAAGCGCAGGGTCAAGCACATCTGGCCGGTTGGTCGCAGCCAATACAACTACGGCTTGGCGGGCAGCAAATCCATCCAGTTCAGCAAGAATCTGGTTCAGGGTCTGCTCGCGCTCATCATGACCGCCGCCCAAGCCGGTACCACGGGTTCGGCCGATACTGTCAAGTTCGTCGATAAAGATGATTGAGGGTGCTTGTTTGCGGGCTTCCTCGAACATGCGGCGCACGCGTCCGGCACCGACACCAACAAACACCTCGATAAATTCCGAACCTGACGTGGAAAAAAACGGGACGCCAGCTTCCCCGGCTAAAGCACGAGCCAGCAGCGTCTTTCCGGTTCCTGGTGGTCCCATCAACAGAACGCCGTGAGGCACCTCAGCACCGACTCTCTGAAACCGCTCTGGGTCACGTAGAAATTCAACAAGTTCCGATACTTCGCGTTTTGCACTGTCCTGACCGGCGACATCCGCGAAGGTCACACCTGTTTCGGTTTCGCTCGGCTTCGAATAACGTCCGCCGAACAATCCTCCTAGGCCGCCCGGCAGGCCTCCGGCACCGCCCGACATCCGCCTGGTCAGCCAGAAATAGAAGCCCAGGATGAACACCCACGGCAGAAAATTGGCCAGGATAGAAGGTCCCGACGGGGCCACCGCAGTCACAATCACTCCGTGCTCCTCCAAAAGAGGTAGTAATTCCGAGTCGCCCTGCGTTGGCGTCACGGCCCGCAGAGTGCTGTCTTCTAGCAACGGATCTGAGGATAGAACTGCCGTGATCTGATGCTCTTCAAGAGTTACTTCCAACACTTCGCCATTGATAATGGTCTCTTTAATTTCGCTATAGGGAACTATTCGCGGCGCGGACACAAACAAAGGAGCGAAGTACGATAGGATCGCCATAACTGCGAATAGCAGAAGTATCTGCCAAATCCACCGAGACGGTAGATTGGGGCCTGACTGTTGGGGTGGTGCGCTGCGATTTCCCATGTATTCTCACTTTAATGGTCAAGAGGACTCGGCTTAATTCTCATACCGGATGCCCAATTATCGAGATTAGGACTGTAGGCGCATTGAGATAAATCAAATCCGATTGTACCGAACGGTCGTATATTGACGTTTGTATATCATTTGTCGGCACATTCAGCAAAGGTGGGCAGTAGTTTTGGGTACGGCCCTACAGATGGACGTAATTATTCAACGACGGGTTCCAAGTCTTCGCGCCTGCAGCGATCGGCCCTACAGCCAATGTCGTCTTCTGGTGGTGATCGGTTGAGCCCGCCGCGCATCTAGGTCATTGGCTGATCCAATCTTAAATTTTGTGGGGTGAACGGTCGATTTTCAGAAACTGCTAATGCTACTCTAATCTGCAGTGAACGGCGACAATTTCCACATTTTCGGCCCCGCCATCTACCAACCCTATGCGGTCCTTCGCAACATCATGTGTAAATATTAGCGTGCATCTAATATCGGCAAGATCTCGAAGTTGGCACTTTCTACCTTAAATTGGTGATGGCGCAGTCTAGGCGCTTATTTAACGTCAGCACCTATGAAAATGATTTACGTTATCGACATCGGCCTTTTAATTGTTTCACAGTACAACCCTATGGGAGCGTCAGTTGAAAAGGTAAACGATTTGAAGTGATATTCCACCTTGATAAAAGCTGAAGCGGCAAGATTGACAGTTTCACCATTTGACCGAAATCAATGCGTGTTGGTAGAATCATCTGTAAAAAAACGCCACGCCAATAGGAGATAAAACATGAATGAGATGTCTATAAATCCTGCCTATTTACGCAGGATTATTTTGAAAACGCGTGCGATCATGGTGCGCGAAGGTCTTGTCACGCCAGAAATTGCTGGTAATCCGTCTGACGACGAAATTCCCGCCACTCTTCAGGAGCAACCCGACGACTTACTTCGCCAGGAAATGCTGGAAGAATTGAATGCACTTGATGTTGATCACCAGAATGAACTGGTGGCGCTGATGTGGATTGGGCGCGAGGACTACGAGCCCGGAGAATGGGCTGAAGTGCTGGAAATGGCAAATCGGCGTCGCGAGGGGCCGACTTCCGAATATCTACTGTCACACCCTCTTGTCGCCGATTATTGGGCGGACGGGTTGGATTTGCTGGGTGATGGCAGCGACGTGGTGGAGTCTGGCGAGTTTTAAGAATTTGCGAGTGGTGCGGCCCACGGTAATTCACCCAAGCTAGCATCTAGATTGGAGATAACTGAAATGGAATATAATCCCGACATTGCAACCGGCCATCTCGTTCAATGGCTGAAGGCTTATTTTGCGACAAGCATCGAGCCTATGTTGGAAGTCAGTGCGCACCGCACATTTACTGCTGAACCGATTACGGAAGATGCTGCAGACGTAAGCAAAGACGAAGAGGTTTCCCTGATGACTGTAATCGGCAATCTTGAGGTCACGCCCGCGGGGAATTCCCACGGCAAATGGCTGCTCCGTATCCATGTGGAGGATATCCTCGGCTCCCATCTTCCCGAACAAGGATCGGTTCCCGACGCGCCCGAGGAAATGACTTTGGAGGCCTTCGAGACGGAGTTTATCCTGCCGGACCGCGGCACGGCCTTTGTGACTCTGGAGGCGGAAACTCAGGAAATCAGGGATGCATTCGATGCTTTCCTTGCCGATGTCGTAACAGATCGTTATGAGGTATGAAGCCATAATCAGTGCGGCAGTATGAGTGGAAAAGGTTCACTATCGCTAATCCTGACTGGCGATGTCATGTTAGGGCGCGGGATTGACCAGATTCAGCGATTTCCGTCACACCCGCACCTGCACGAAAATTATGTGAAGTCCGCAGAAACCTATGTTGAACTGGCGGAGCAGGTGAATGGCGCGATCTCGCGGCAGGTCGATCCGGATTATATTTGGGGCGATGCATTAGGTATACTGGAGCGTGACCCGCCGGATATCCGCATCGTCAATCTGGAAACCAGCATTACTGAAAGCGGAACCTATGCCGCAAAGGGCATCCACTACCGGATGCACCCAGACAACATTGACTGTCTCTCCGCGGCGAAAATCGACTGCTGCGTGTTGGCCAACAATCATGTGCTCGACTGGGGCCGGCGCGGCCTTCAGGATACGCTAGACACGCTGGACACGGTAGGGATCGGGCATGCCGGCGCCGGTCGGAACCGGAGGGAGGCGCGTGCGCCATGGATTAAAGAGGTTCCGGGGAAGGGGCGTGTTTTGGTTTTCGGAGTAGGTCATGGATCAAGCGGTGTTCCCCGGTCGTGGGCCGCCGGAGAGGGCACACCCGGAGTTGAGTATATTTCCGACCTTACGGAACAAACCGCTGGTGAACTGGTCGAAAGGATTGATCGTGAACGGCGGGATGGAGATTTTGTCATCGTCTCGGTGCATTGGGGCTCCAACTGGGGTTATCAGATTGATGAAGCGCAAACAGCCTTTGCCCATGCCTTGATTGATACGGCAGGTGTTGACCTGATCCACGGTCATTCCGGCCACCATCGCAAAGCTGCCGAGGTCTATAAGGGCAGGCTTATCCTCTATGACTGCGGTGATTTCATCAACGACTATGAAGGTATTCAGGGCAACGAAACCTTCCGACCGGATTTGATGCTGATGTATCGGCTGGCATTGGACGTGCCGGAAAAACGCCTTACCGAGGTTCAGATATTGCCGTTCCGGCTCCGAAAATTCCGGCTTGAATATGCAAGCCCAAAGGATACCGTGTGGCTGGCGGATGTTCTTGGCGTGGAATACGGGCGGTTTGGTGCATCTGTCCGGCTGGATGATGCAGGCAAGCTGACCCTCGCATTGCCTTAGATTTCTTCGTGTTTCATTGACTTGGCTCAACGACTGGAGGCGTGTATCGTCTAGAATACAGCGAAGCAAATTGTAGGAGGTCCCATGGCCCATAAAGAAACGGAAGAAGGGTTAGCGGTCTTAAACGACCTTCGTGCGGCCCTGAAAAGCGAGACACGGCTTGGCACGTCCTTCAATCCTGACCGGCTTGAACTGGACGCAGACGGCGTTCTGATTTTTGAAGCCGAGGTCGAGACCGTCGCACAGAAGAAGGTTGCTCTTGAGACGGCGGCAGCGCCCCCTGAAATCACCGGAATTGTTGACAGAGTGCGCGTGGCACCGGCTGATCAAATGGGAGACGCCGAGATCAGGGCACATTTGCGTGCAGCCTATTCACAAGACCCCGCACTGGCTGGTTTGAAAATCCGCGAGTATCGAGGCGCAGGCTGCGAGACAATAAGTGACCCGCCGGACCCGCACGGCTCGATCGACTACGAGGTGGTGGATGGTATCGTTACCCTTAACGGCACGTTGTGCGGGCTGACTACCAAGCGGTATATCGGTGTGCTGGCGTGGTGGATTCCGGGCTCGCGGGATGTCATCAATGGTATGGCAGTTGAACCAGACGAGGAAGACGGAGCTGACAAAATAGCTGGGGCGGTGCACTTGGTGCTGGAGAAAAATCCCTATCTGGATGCCGCGCAGGTCAAGGTCGGTGTGCGTACACGAACCGTTCGGTTGACCGGTTTCCTGTCTAGCGAATTGCAGCGGGAGATGGCAGAAAATGACGCCTGGTGCGTCTTTGGTGTGGATACCGTTATTAACGAGATCGAGATCGCGATCGGAAAATAGGGACCCTATTCCCGACAGGGCAACCTGTAATCGAGGATTTAGAAATGGCTAAAGCTCTTGAAAAACCGAAGAAAAGCCCGACTGAAGCGTCCAGCGAAAACCGGTTTATAGCGGAAAAACTGGATGAGGTTGCTAACCTCCTGCAACAACAGAATGCCAACCTGTTTCGCGTGCGCGCCTACCGCGAGGCTGCTCAGAAGGTCGCCTTGATGCAAAGTCCGGTTTCCAAGATTTTGGCCGAGGGCGGTCGTACAGGACTGGAAGTGCTCCCCGCAATTGGCGAGTCTATCTCGGCTGCGATCCAAGAAATACTTGAAACTGGAAACCTTGTCATGATCCAGCGACTGCGCGGATCACTTGACCCTGAAAAGTTGTTTCAAAGTATTCCTGGGGTCGGTCCGAAGTTAGCGGAACAAATCCACGACCAACTCGGCATTGAGACGCTAGAGGCGCTGGAAGTTGCCGCGCATAACGGCAAGCTTCGCGAAATACCCGGGATGGGACCGCGTCGGGTGCGGGGTATTCAGCATTCGCTTGCAGAAATTCTAGCACGACGCCGTCCACTCCGTCCCAGGCAGGAACAACCCTTGCCGCCTATCAACACAATTCTTGATGTCGATGAGGAATACCGAAAACGCGCTGCTGTGAAAGACTTGCCTTTCATTACTCCCAAAAGATTTAATCCAGCCGGAAAAGCATGGCTGCCCATCCTGCACACCCAGCGGGATGACTGGCATTTCACCGCGCTTTTTTCAAATACGGCCTTGTCCCATCAGTTAAAGCGAACCAAAGACTGGGTGGTGATCTATTACGAACGGGACGATGAACCGGAAGGCCAATGCACAGTGGTTTTCGAAAAACGCGGGCCAATGGCTGGTAAGCGCGTTATTCGTGGCCACGAAAGAGCCTGTGCAGAGTTTTACATATCCCGTGAAGGATAGGTTTCTCAGCTAGCAAGATATGTCCCGAACCAGTTGGTGGCACTGGTGACCTTAGGCTTGATTCGAGTCGGGCTCTTTGAACAAATGGGCCGCGCCGTTAACGAAACCTAACTGCACTGTGTAGCGCATTTGCTCCTGCGCCTCCTTTCCTTCTGTGGAATGGCGTTAGTCAAGGTTATCGAGCGGACATCTATATGTTCTGGGTCATCAAATGGTAATTCTCGTCAACAGAATAGACGACACCATCAGGCATTTCGTGCCAGTTCTCGTCTGTCAACGGCTCCGAGGCGATTTCCAGCGCCCGGTAATTCGATCCGAAGTCGTGGTGCACGTGGGATTTGCCGCAAATCGGGCATTCGAACTCAAACTCGCGTTCAAGATGCCACAGCGTCCGGTTATAGCGGCTACCGACAAATTGATCCCCATCTGTCAAGACGACATTCAAACCAACTTTACGGCTTGGGTCGATTTCCCAGGACCACTCTATAATCTGTCGTAGACCTTTGCCAACAGTATCCATAAGCGGAACCTCGGGATGGTCCTGATGGAGCGACAGAAGATAGTAAAAAATATGCTCGCTATCGGTCGTTCCCCTGATGTCATTTCTAAACAAGGGATCGATTTCGGGAATCATCCTGTCGCGAACCTTCAGGAAATTCGGGACTGTGCCATTATGGGCGAAAATCCATCGTCCGTGGCAAAATGGGTGTGTGTTTTCAATAGAATGCACCCCAACCGTCGCCCTGCGTACATGCGCTACGACGGTGTGTGCGTAGATACGCGCCGCTTTTTTGGCAAAATGTTCGCCGTGAAATGCGGCCCAGATCTGCTTTTCAATCATGGGCACGTCGTCGGGGTAATCGGCAATCCCCCAGCCGTGCGCATGAACCAGCCCTACGGCGTCTCCGGCACTTTGTGCCATCAGACTATTCTGCGAACGGACAAGACTGCATTCCACTCGTGTTGGCTCATTCGCTTTAAATGCATATAGTCGGCACATAAACAGGGCCTCCGGTTGGTTAAGATACCGTAACTTGACTATTTATAACGGAAACTGCTTTGATTTGCATCAAGGCCCTTTAAGAAATGCGTGCTAGGTTTATTGCCAGCGTCAATCTGTATGTCACGAGGAATCGCAATGACGGAACTGATCTATCGTAAAATAGCAAAACGACTGGATGGATCTACGGGCCTGCCAATCGTTCGGCGGCGTATTGTCGGTCTGACTACCACTGAGCGTGATGTGGCGCAGGCGGTGGCGACTGAATTTTTAAGTGAGAGTCGTAACCAAACTGAACTGTCCTATTTTATGCCGCAGGTGCGGCAAGGATCGGGCGACACGCCATATATATTTTTTGGTGATATCGGAGAAATCGCACTGTTCGAACATCGTAGCGCTAGCCCTATCGAGTACCGCTTATCGGTTCTTGCCAGAGAGGGTGATCTGGTCGTGATAGGTGGTCAACGGAACCGATCTTTCGAGCAATATCTGGAAAAGGATCTGGGTCTTGGCCACCGCGACTATTTGTATATTGATCAAACCAACGATGAAGTCAGGGTACCTACTCCGGTCAAATGCCTGAAGGATGCACACGCATATGCGCAGTTGTGTGCCCAAGTGGAGGAACGGGGCGGTGCTACCCTTGTGGCACATATCACCACCGGTACGATCTGGACGCTCGCGAAAAAGCTTGGGCGTGACACGGGCCTGCCAATACATGTTGCCGGACCAACGCCATCGCTGACGGCGCGGGTGAATGACAAACTGTGGTTTGCATCGCTCACAACACGTCTTTTTGGTGAAGCTGCAGTGCCGCACAAATATTCGGTTTATGGCCCGGCGGCGTTGACGGGTCGCGTACATTCTCTGGCCCGAAGTTATGAGAAAATCGTAATCAAGGTTCCGGACAGCGCTGGTTCGGCAGGCAATTTTCCTATTTTGTCAGCGGATATCGCGGATATAAGCGTGAAAGACTTACACCAGTATTTAAAAGATTTGATCGTTGATACTGTCGGATCTTCACCTTATCCGCTGATGGTTCAGGTCTGGGATTGTAATGTTCTGACAAGCCCGTCAGTTCAGCTATGGATTCCTCCAGCCGAGGAGGGACCGCCGGTCATCGAGGGGATTTTCGAACAGTATTTGACAGGGCAGGCAGGCCGGTTCTCGGGCGCGGTGCCCGCCGCGCTGCCCGACGATTGGGACTTCAAACTCTCGCGAGATGCTCTGATGTTGGGCCATATTCTACAGACACTAGACTACTTTGGGCGTTGTAGTTTTGACACTATCATATCGGGGAAGAGCTTCGAAACGGCAAGCCTGTATTGGGTGGAATGCAATGGGCGGTGGGGTGGCGTATCCGTGCCGATGACGCTCCTGAATAGCTTATTCGCCCCCGATAAAACGCCTGCCTATATTATTGCCCACAGATCAGGTCTGGTTCCATCGCATCGCCCGTTTTCGAGCGGCCTTGATATCCTAAAAGATCTTCTGTGGCATCCTGGAGCTAATAGCGGAATCGTTTTCCTGGCACCAATCGGTTTTGAAGAAGGCAACACCCTGATTTTCCTGTCGCTTGCGATCAAAACCACTGATGCGGTTGATCAGGCTGAAACTGTATTCCAACGGCTGGCAGCAATCCCTTGATTTAACGCGACTTTGCGGAGGGTTTGCTGTTAAACTGAGAGTGTTTTTCGACGTGGACCATATGAGGGTAGAATTAAACACTAAGCTACAAAATCGAAGAAGCTGGAGAATCTCATGGAATTCTTAAGCCCACCAGTTCTTTTTTCGCTCAACGCCACACGCGAATTGGGTGAAGGAATAGCACGTTATCTCGAGTTGCCACTAAGCAACCACGAGGAGCGTACTTTGAGGATGGGGAGCATAAGGCGCGTCCGCTGGTCAGTGTGCGTGGTCGTGATGTCTATGTCATCCATAGCCTCTATGGCGACGCAACCGAATCCGTCAATGACAAAATCTGCCGTCTTCTCTTCTTTATTGGTGCTATCCGAGAGAGCGGCGCGGCGCGTGTTACCGCAGTTATTCCTTACCTTGCGTACGCGCGCAAGGATCGCCAGACCAAGCCCCACGACCCGGTCACCACGCGGTACATGGCGATGCTGCTGGAGGGGATGGGAACGGATGCCGTGATTGTCCTTGATGTTCATAACATCGTCGCTTTTCAGAATGCATTTCGCTGCCAAACCGAGCATCTTGACACGCGACGACTGTTTGCCGAACATATGCGGGAGCGGGTTGGCGGTGCTCCGGTGGTTGTGGTCTCACCGGATCCGGGCGGCGTGAAACGGGCCCAATTGTTTCAGGTAATGTTTGAGAAACTGATTGGTCGTGCAGTTGGGACGGCCTTCATGGAGAAGCGCCGAAGCGCGGGCGTCGTGACAGGAAATCTTCTGGTCGGCGATATGAAAGACACCGTTGTCCTTGTTATCGATGACCTAATCAGTACGGGCGGGACTATGTTGCGTGCGGCTGAAGCATGTCTGGAGCAGGGTGCGCGCTCGGTCTATGCACTTGCCGCGCATGGTCTTTTTGTAGGTGAAGCTGAAAAAGCAATCTGTGATCCGCGCCTTTCAATAACAATCATTACGGATATTGTTCTACCTTTTCGCCTCGAACCGGATATTATTGAACAGCAAATCGAGATCGTCAGCGTCGCACCCCTTTTGGGCGAGGCGATCAGATGCTGCCATGAGGGCGGATCAATTATCGAGCTTCTAGAGGGGCCATCCTAGAAATTGCCCGCTCAGCAATGGCGAGGTATTGCTTGGCGAGTGGTACCCATTTTTCGGGTTTGCGTGGTTCCGGTTCAAGTAAATTCGCGAGGGCCAGACGCGCACGAAGAGAGGCGCGAAAAGCGGTGTAGAAATCGAGGAGCTTGTCGGATGGGGCGTCCGCCAAGGGCATCGGCGCATCGCTTGATTAAAAGATCGCCGATCCACGAGGCACCTAGGCGCTCGCATTCCAACTTCCGGTAGACCAGTTCGTCAAATGGATCAATCAGTCGAAGGCTGCGGTTGAACTCCAGACAATCGATTATGACGGGTGTGTCCGAAAGACTAACGTGTTGTGGCCTTGGATCGCCATGCCCCTCCACGATGTAGTCATTTTCCGCTCGATCCAGAAGCACTTGGCCGTTCCGATCTATAAAGTCGCGGGTTGCTTTCAAAACCGTGTTCACAGTCGCATGCGGAAGATCGAATTCGGGCATGGTCAAAGTTTTTCCGTTCAGCGCCATTTCGCGGAGGAACTCGGCAATGTATTCCGGTGGCGTCAACTCGGCAGGGGCAGCATTCGCATAGAAAACCGTGATCAGTTCCAGAAGCCACCGTTTCGGCAGACCTGAGATCAATCATGCCCTAACTTTCATGCTGGTCCAATCGATGGGGTCAGATCGCCGACTGCAATACTTTTTGCAGTACTATTCTTCGATAAGGAACTAAATCTTTGCATTTATTCGATAATTCGCGATCTTTCCATTCTCGACTGTTGCCTCTTTCTATCTGATATAGATGGAATTTATTTCACGGATTGATTTCGCAGCTTCATTTATCGCGTTCTGTGCGGCGTCCTCCCCACTCTTTTCAGACTGGGCGATAACCTCGATTACCTTAAGTATTGTCATCACTATTTCTCCATCATTAAGTTGCCAACTTAGTATGGTTATTGTAATAAAAGAGCGGTCTAGTTGATTTGAGTCAACTCAAGGCGAAGCGACCGACCTCTGATTTATGCTGACACAAAAACTTCCGTCCAGAGGTGGTCCTACATTTCAAGGCCACTTCATTATATAAGTTGTTCTGCTATTTGCGCTTGCCCGAAAGATATCAGAATATTGGGTGGAATGAGTAAGCCGCAATATCAAAGCCAATGATTGGTTGCTGGAGAGGTTCAAGCTAGCCCCATCGAATTTCGGCCTGAGACTGCCGACATAAGGACTGTACGAAAAATTCCGGAAGGATATCGAGAATGACACCCCTGATGCATCCTAAACTGATTAACGATCCATTTGGCGATCCCGGTGTCCTGATTGATTTTTTTCACGAGAAGCGCGCACTTCTTTTCGACCTCGGCGATATAGCCGCTGTACCGTCGCGGACACTTTTACGCATTACGCATGTCTTCGTCAGCCACACCCACATGGATCATTTTATGGGCTTTGACCGACTTCTGAGGGTGCTGCTAGGCCGGCAAAAGCACATCCATATCACTGGCCCGGCGGGCTTCATAGCGCGTGTAGAGCATAAGCTAGGCGCCTATAGCTGGAACCTCGCTGGCGGCGGACAGGCTGATCTGTGCATCGACGCGCATGAGCTTGCCGAAGAGGACATGCTAATGACGGCGCGATTCAGGTTCAACAACGGCTTCAAGAAACAGGATATGCCGCCGCGCCCGGTCACCGACGGAATTATCTTCGATGAAGCGAATTACCGGGTCCGCACTGTGCAGCTCGACCATCGCATCCCGTGTCTGGCCTTTTCGATAGAAGAAAAACAGCATTTTAATGTCTGGCGCAACAAAGTAACTGCAATGGGGCTCGGCGTTGGACCGTGGTTGCGTGAACTTAAAGAGGCAGTTGTGCGCGGCGATCCTGGCGATACGATTATAACCGCGAGATGGCGCGAACACGGAAAGACGCACGAGACAACCTATCCACTTCATGAATTGCGCCAAGAACTCTTGCAGGAGGCATCAGGGCAGAAAGTTGCCTATGTAACCGATTCTGGCTATACTCCGTGCAATGTGAAGAAAATCGTCAAACTTGCACGAAATGCAGATCATCTTTTCATTGAATCCGCGTTTCTTGAGGAAGATGCTGACATTGCCAAGCGGAAGATGCACTTAACCGCGCATCAGGCAGGTGACATTGCCCGCCGTGCCGGTGCGAGACGCTTCACCCAATTCCATTTCTCGCCACGTTACATTGATAGGGCGGGTGAACTACGACGTGAGGCTAAGAGCGCATTTACTAGTAAGCTCGTGACAGCCGATCTCGTATAGCTTAGCAACGCAAATCCTGCCGTTGCCTCGACCGTGATACAGTGAATGACAGTGGACAATGCCGGCGCTATTCTACTCTTCTGCTTGACGCGCCCATTCCTTGTCACGTTCCAGAATATCGTAGACTTGCCCAGCCCGACCCGTGAGCGGCAAGCGCGCATCGCCCATGACATCGCTTTCACCGGAGAGCCATGCGTAAGCTTCCTCCAGTTCTTCAATACTGGCACTGGTTTCTAGAATCTCTGTGACCCTGTGGTCGTTAACATCACCGAAGAGCCGGATGATATCCTGACGTGTTATTCTCTGAGTATTCATGTTTTTTCTCCCTTCTTTGCTTTTTATTCGTACTCCGGCACCTTTTCTTTGCGCTGGTTCAACAAAATTTCTATTTTAATGTTTTCATGGCCTGAGTTCTCGATAATCAGCGCTTTCAATTAAATTGCACCACTAACAGCATAACCTTTCTCGTCATTGTTGAAATAGAAATTGATGCCACCTCCCGCATTGATCTAATTCGATATCCTCCCAGCCCATAAAGTGAACCGATTTGATTGACCATCCTCAAATTTTTGTATCTGGTTAACGGTATGAAACAATCGGGCCCATCTAAACGCGTATTTGTTGGCATCAAGGCTACTGATAGAGTTTCCGATGAGTGCATAAAGCTTCAGGCGGGACTATCCAATCTCCCGGTAGGCCTTACTCACCCTGAAGACCTGCACCTTACTCTTCTTCCGCCATGGCAAATGGAAGACCAGTTACTAACAGAAAAGAAGTTACTAAAGGCAGTTCGCAGCATTGAGAGCTTCACACTGGAATTTAAAACTCTGGCGTTTGGACCCGATAATAATCGGCCTCGATTGGTCTGGATAACCGGCAAGGCCACGAACGAAATCAACAGATTGAAGCAAGCGCTTGAAGATGTTCTCGGGATCGAAACGCGCTTGCCGGTCCTCCCTCATATTACAATTGCCCGCTTTGCGCGGAAAGATCAGGCGCGGTTGGCCTGTCAAACCTTGAAACAGCCTATTTCGCTCTCGATGCCAGTCACGTCAGTTGAACTTTTTGAATCGGCGAAATCAAATGGAAACGCCTACAGAGTTCTACTTTCGTTGCCGTTATTGCCTTCCCCCGACAATGGATGGTAACCACGCCGACACTCTCCCAAAGATACCGGTGGCCAGGATTGATCCGAAGAACCACCGCATTGAGATATTCCCAGTTTTCTAGCTATCTTGCGACATCGTTACTGTGCCCGACGTCGCCACATTCTATAGCAAGACCGAGGGTGCAGAAGCGACTTTGAGGAAAGCAGGTGGGACAGCAGAAGGATTTTGACCCAGATCATTGTCTCTACACGAGTTCACGCAGATAATGACCAAATGTTTTAAAAATGGTTATTGTGTGGTTTACCTGTGGAGGGAATAGTTTTTATGTCAATTTCTTCAATTGAAAAGCGCTATATTACAGTAGGTTCCAGGGAGTTGGAGGGTATCCTACGTGTTCCGGGAAATGTAATAGGTCTGGTGGTTTTTGCCCATGGCGCCGGCAGCAGTCGTCTTAGTTCACGGAACAACTTCGTTGCCGAGCGTTTGGGCGAAAAGGGGATCGCGACCCTCCTGTTCGATCTTCTGACCGAGGAAGAGGCGCTCGACCGTACTAATGTCTTCGACATTCCCCTTCTTAGCGAACGTATGATAGAGGCGATCAAATGGGCTCGTACTGAGCCTGAATTGACCAGCCTTCCGGTTGGTCTGTTCGGGTCGAGCACCGGTGCAGCCGCGGCTCTGGTTGCTGCGGCGCGTGCGCCTGAGGATGTAGATGTTGTCGTCTCTCGTGGGGGGCGGCCCGATCTGGCCGGGGAGGAGTTGCCGAAGGTTCAGGCTCCGACATTACTCATTGTCGGAGGAAGAGACGGCGTCGTTATCAAACTCAACGAGTCAGCCGCTAATTCTCTGCGCTGCGAAATGCGTATGGAGATTGTGCCGGGTGCAACGCATTTATTCGAAGAGCCGGGCACGCTTGATCAGGTTGTCGATCTGGCAGTGGACTGGTTCGAAACGCATTTGCGCGCAGCAAGCAAAGAGCAATGATAACATTCAACAATCGCATTACGGCAGGTAGGGCACTTGCCGAGGCACTTTTCCTCAAGAATTACCCCGATCCCGTGGTACTTGCCTTGCCGCGCGGGGGGCGTTCCGCTTGGACTTGAGGTTGCCCGTAGTTTGAAAGCGCCCCTTGGTCACTTCGGCCTCCAGATCGCTCTGGGCTGTCGGCTCAGACAACCCTCTGCGCTCCAATTGTATCCAGCGGCTTAACGTCGAAAAACCAACGCCAAAGTCAGAAGCGACCTGCTTTCGATTTAACCCGCTCGTCAGTGCAACGCGCACCGCTTCCTGTCTGAATTCTGCTGTATGTTGTGATACCATCTCGTTTCTCCTTTAAGGCATAATATGCGATTAAAGGAGCGGCACAATTACGCGACAGGTCCGATATCAGCGTCATGAGGAAAGAGCTCCCAGCCGCTGTCTAGTTCAGAAGTTGCTAATTCAGGAGTTGCGCTCATGCTCTTGTCCCAACCTCTGCTATGCGGTCGTTTAACTCGGAAATACCTGCATTGAATCCCATACTCGGAAATACCTGCATTGAATCCCATAATAGATTTAAGCCTTTAAGCAATCATGCGTTGTACTATACATACAACAGAGAATTCCTCCAATTTTTCATACCAATCTTTTTTAAACCTATCCCCCTAGCTTGGCCTCGACTGGGAGCCGAAGATTGGCTATCTTAGCTACTATGACCACTCTGACCGCCACAATCTACCTTCCAGCCTTACTGTGGCTGGTCATACATTTCGCCGAGGGCGTACTTTCGGCGACTGGCTACTGGACATTGATCGTGGCGATCGCAGTACTCGTCGCAATCACGATAGGGGCGGCACAGAGCCCGTTCTGGAGCGTCCTACACCGAGTCAGGCGTTCGGGGCTCACGAGTCTGGTTGCGCGAGCGAGAACCGCCGTTGAGTTGCCAAGCACGAGCCATGTGGGCATGCCGTCGCTGCGCGGACTGTCCTCCCGCATCGGGCAGGCCGAGTGGATCCCGTCGAAGCTCTTCTACGTTCCGCTGGCGGTTCAGTGGATGTGGCTCTCGCTTCGTCATGGCAGCCTCTCGCTGCCCACGCTCGCCAATCCGTTGATCGAGGTGGGCGGCCTATGGGGTGAGAGCAAGAAGGTCTATCTTGACATGGTCTCGGGCGAAGAGCATCGCTGGCTAGCGCGCTACGTTACGCTGACGCGTGGAGAGAGCGACAGAGTCGGCGACAGCCGCCGAGCCGTCGAACTCTCGCGGGAGGCCGGGCTGACCTTCCCGCTGGTCGCGAAGCCGGATGTCGGCTGGCAGGGATACGGAGTACGCCCGATTGCTTCGGAGCCGGAGCTGCGCGCTTACGTTGACGCCTTCCCCGAGAGCGCCACGCTGATGTTGCAGGAAATGATCGCGTGGGAGGGTGAGGCCGGCATCTTCTATGTGCGCCAGCCGGGCGAAGAAAAAGGCAAGGTCATATCTGTTACCTTGCGCTACTTCCCGCATGTTGTCGGCGACGGCGTTCGGACGGTGCACGACCTGATCCTCGCTGACCAGCGCGCCTCGTGGAAAGCGGGCTTGCATCTCGGGCTTCAGGAAGGGCACGGAGGTGTGTCGGCCGAAACTCTCGGCCACATCCCTGAGACAGGAGAGATCGTGCGGCTATCCTTCATAGGTTCCATCCGCGTCGGCAGCCTCTACCGCGATGCGGACGAGTACATCACGCCCGAACTGACCGCGCGATTCGATGCGATCTCGCGCTCAATGCCAGAGTTCCACTATGGCCGCTACGATGTGCGGTTCGCCTCGGTCGAGCGGCTGCGAGAGGGTAAGGATTTCCGGATCATCGAAATCAACGGGGCGGGTAGCGAGCCGATCAGCGCGTGGGATCCGGAGATGATGCTGTGGCAGGTGTATGCAAGGCTCTTAAGGCAACAGCGGCTGCTGTTCGAGATTGGCGCGCGGAACCGTGCCCGCGGTTGGAAGCCCGCCGGCCTCCTGGCGGTGCTCCGGGCGGCACGGCGGCAGACACGTCTGATCGGTCGGTATCCACCGTCTTCCTGAGGCAGCGGGGAGCTTGCATCTTGCATATGGGTTGATCGACACTACATTTCTTAGTGTTCCGACAAGCATATCTGTCGCCTTCATTATATGTGTACCGGAGAACATCGGCCAATAGGTCGAGCGAATTTAAACCAGAGGCAGAGCGCCGACCCATGATCGAAACGACCGCAATCGCATCGACAGACGCCAGACAGCAGTCCGCTACGATCCGCCGGGTGGCCAGCAGCTTGCCTGAGCAGGATCTCATTATCATGGAATCCGCAACTTCCGACATGGACCACCTCTTCGGCAGGTCATACCGATCGGTTCGTGAGCGCTTTCAGGCGATAACGAATATCGGCCTCTCGCATACTAAGGTGGAGGGAGAACTACCACGACGGTACAGTCTCTTGGGTCGGGGCGAATTGCCGACGCTCAGCTATCTCTCGGCGGGCGACCCCAAGGGCCGGAGGGTACTCTTCATTCATGGTACACCAGGGGAAGCGATGGACTGGACGCCGTTCCTTAAAAAGGTTCCCGCAGGCCAGCACCGACTCGCAGTCGACCGTCCGGGATTCGGCGAGAGCGGGCCAGGCAAGCCGGTTGTTGCCTTGTCCGAACAGGCGCGCTCGATTGCAGCACTTCTGGAAACTGGTCAAGAGCCTGCAGTAGTCGTCGGATCCTCCTATGGCGGGCCGGTGGCACTCCAACTCGCCGCTAACCATCCCGAGGTGGTTTCGGGCGTCCTCCTCGTGGGATCCGCCGCTGACCCCGATTACGAAAAGACGCATCCGCTGCAGCGGCTCGCGTCAATAAAGGCAATCGGCAGGCTCTTGCCCAAGGCGCTCGCGCACTCGAATGCCGAACTCCTCGTCCTACGCCGCGAACTCGAAGAGCTCGGCAACGGACTCGGGCGGATCCGGGCGCCCGTGACCATCCTGCAAGGCCTGCACGACACGCTGGTACCGGCGGAGAACGCGGCCTATCTCGCGGGAGGACTGGTTGGCGCCATGCGCAGGCGAGTCATTTTTGTGGAGCAGGCTGGTCACTTCCTCCACATCCTGTCCTCTGGCCTGGTCGAGAATGCCCTCGGCCACCTTCTGGCCGATGCGGACCGGGGATGAGCTGCTCCCGGGTTTAGGGATAGTCTGTTCCAAGGGGCCGATCGTCCGCTTTGGGCGGTGGGTTCAACTGATCACCGCAACACAATTCCTGAACTTTTCTGCGGGCGTTTGATGGTACAGTGTCTTTAGCGGCCTCTCATTTAGTTGCTGCGCTACTGCACTTAGCTTTGCTTGACGGTATGCTGATAAATCGGTTCCGCGTGGAAAAATTAAATACTGGTAGTAGCCCGATCTTACCTTTTGCGTTCCAAAGCAATGATACAACAGAAGGCTCTGATTTCCAATAAACCGGATGCTCATCTAATGAGCGATATTTTTACGCGTTAGTGCCCGCCTTTAAAGGTGGACACTAAGGGGTTATCATTGCAGGGTTCCATTGTCTGAAAAACGGTCAACTATCAGATTAAATCGGAACCGCTACATTTTATTAAAAAATGTCAATCGCAGATTAAAAATGGGCCATATCGTGGCGTAAAATTGGTCCATGATGCGACAGGTGTTTTGTTTCCGGAGACAACAGCCAGCTTTTCCGGCCAGGTTCACCGGAAAAGGCTTTCATGTATGATTGCCCCTGATTTACGGGATGGCTCAGAGCCAATTCACCGGTTTTGGTGTTTGGCGCGGCTGTGTTTGAGCCTGTAGCTTTCGCCGTTCATTTCGAGGATGTGGACGTGGTGGGTCAGACGATCCAGCAAAGCGCCTGTGAGCCGTTCAGAACCAAAGACCTCAGTCCATTCATCAAAGGGTAACCGATCATTAGAGGTGGTGAATGCCTGTCAGCGGGGCACTCTGGGGCACTAAGTGGGGCATAAGGGGCACCAGGACCTATGATAACGTCTATAACTCAGAGGTTTAGGACTTGCTGGCTGGGGAACCAGGATTCGAACCTGGACTAACAGAGTCAGAGTCTGCGGGTCTACCGTTAACCTATTCCCCAGTAGAAAGGCGTCATTTACGCAAGTGCATGTCCGAGGTCAAGAGGGGTGGGCAGTAATTAAGAGGCCAAACCAGAGCATAAATTACGATAGAGCTATAAGGCAAAATCGAATGTCATCCTTTTGACAGCCATCGGGTGTTATGGCGGGCAGAGAAATTGGATTTGGGGGTGACATGCAGCAAAAAAAACCGTGCGAAAACATTGAAAATTTTGCGAACATCGCACGCATGGTTGGCAATTTTCGTACTGCCGTGGGTTTTGATGATTGGCCTTACAGGTTTTTACCTGAACCATTCCAAAGCCATATTGAAATTGATCGAAACCACCGGATATGACGAAGCCCAGTTCGCCGACTGGCCAAATAGTGTGGAGGCGACGCTGGAGTCCGCTCTGGCCCTAGCTGAAACCATCTGGCCGGGCGAGGAAGTTTCCAGGTTTTCCAGCAAAACCTGCCACGAGCGTCCCAGTTACATAATGGATTTACCATCCGGACAGGTGATTGTCAGTCGTGCGACCGGGCATTATTTCGTCAAATACGGGTTCACGCGGGAAACTTACACGCCAGATGGCACACTTTTGCACAGTAAAATGTATTGGGGATTGATCTTCAAAAGCCTTCATACGCGTGGTTGGCTAAGCAGCCGGTTTGGAACCTGGATAGCAGATATTACCAGTTTTTCTTTGGTGTTCTTCTCGCTGACAGGATTATTTTTGTGGTGGATTCCTAGGGCCAAAAAGTTCGGGCGGATGGTTCAGCGCGGCTAGGGGCTTGATCCGGTCGCGTTGACCTGCCATAAACTGTGTATGAGAAACGCGCTTTGCATCATCGAAATTTGTATTATCTGCTGACATATCGTCTGCGGCGCGTCTTTCTGTTTTCAATTCGATTTCAAAATGCTAGGCCCGCCGCAGGGAATTCTGCGACTGGGAACGAGCTATGACTGACATCAAACTGTACAACACCAAGACCCGCACGAAAGAGGATTTCGTGCCGATCGACTCTGCCAACGTGCGGATGTATGTCTGTGGCCCGACTGTCTATGACCGCGCCCACATAGGCAACGCACGCCCTGTGGTGGTGTTTGACACGCTGTTCCGGCTGTTGCGGCATGTCTATGGCGAAGATCACGTGACCTACGTGCGCAATTTCACGGATGTTGACGACAAGATCAACGCGCGGGCTGCCGAGATGAAAGCAAACGGTGATGCTCGCGATTTGAAAGCCATCATCCGCGGACTGACCGACCAAACGATTGACTGGTATCACGAGGATATGGAGGCGCTTGGAACGCTGCGCCCGACGCACGAACCCCGCGCGACCGAATACATCGGCCAGATGGTAGCGATGATTGAAGTGCTGATTGAAAAGGGGCACGCTTATGCTTCCGAAGGGCACGTGCTGTTTGATGTGAATTCGTATGACGCTTACGGCGCACTTTCTGGCCGCAAACTGGAAGACATGCGCGCGGGTGAACGAGTGGAGGTTGCGGATTATAAGCGCGACCCGATGGATTTTGTTCTGTGGAAACCCTCAACTGATGACTTGCCGGGCTGGGATAGCCCGTGGGGACGTGGCCGCCCGGGCTGGCATAT
>Ga0209121_10002095_pt1 | contig 20497 bp, 18 predicted proteins | sample Cruoilmetagenom3_FD_187292 | JGI IMG/M metagenome (GOLD analysis project Ga0209121, IMG submission 187292) | Oil polluted marine microbial communities from Coal Oil Point, Santa Barbara, California, USA - Sample 3 (SPAdes) (version 2) | ecosystem: Environmental > Aquatic > Marine > Oil seeps ...
ATGATATATAAATATTTTCATGCACTACACCACCTCTTTTTTTCGGGGAGTTAAAGAGGAATCATAAATGAAAATTTCGAGCATTATTATACAAAAGGAATGTTCCTGGTTGGAATCCTATGCTGCTCATAGTTACTCCTCTCTTAAGATGACTATGATAGATATACAAGCCTAAAAGACCTATAATCCAAAGCCATTTTCCGGGGTCATTTTACTATTATAACCACCTGTTAGTCAAGGAAAATCTCCGGACTTATTGTGATTTCTATAGCCAGTCTCGTATTTTTCTATCGAGGAGTAAATTACATAAAATCAGTTCTTTGCCGCCAAGGCACGGGCCAATGTAACCGCCCAGCCGGCGACAATTATGATTATCAGGGCTAAAATCATGTACCTGAGCTTGACTTCCGTGAAAAAACGCTCGATAAAGCGAAAATATACTCCGAAAACGGCGATGATAAACGTCAGAATTGCGACGATAACCATAACAGAGCACAAAAGGCCGCAGGCAGGCTGGATATTGAACGCTTCGAAGATTCTGCCCTGAGCGAAGGCAAGTGTCGCCGTGGTCATTCCGCAGGTCGGGCACGGCAGACCGGTTCGCTGCTTGAATCCGCAGTAGCCAAGCCATCGGCCCATATCAATGTTGAAATGTCCCACCAGTGCAAATACGCCGAAGAAAGTGATTATCCCCAGGCAGACAATCGCCGCGACCATCCGCTGGCCGGACGATGCACGCGAGACAGAAGACAGACGACCGACAACAGAAAACAGAGGCCGGTCTTCCGACTTCCGACTTCTGACTTCAGATTTCTGACTTCTCTCGTCCGAATTCTGTTGGCTTGTCTGCATTATTACGTTAAAATAGGGTAACGTAACGGTTATGTCAAGATTAGAGGTGGATAACAAGATATGGAATTAGAGCAGAGAGACCTGAGCAGTATGTTAGAGACGGCTATCGTGGCGGCTCGCCTGGCGGGCCAGCGGGCGATGGAAGAGATTAATTATATCAAGGTCTCGATAAAAAACTCCAACGAGCTGGTAACCCAGGCCGATGCGCGATGCCAGAAGATAATCATCGACCGAATCAAAGAGAACTATCCCGATCACGGATTTATCGCCGAGGAAGGCGAAGAAGGCAGGATGTTCAAACAGCCACCGAGAGGTCAGGATCCGCTCTGGTGGGTGATAGACCCGATCGACGGCACGAACAATTATGCGCACCGGATGTTGTTCTTTACCGTCAGTATCGCAGTCATGTACGAGGGCGAGCCGATTGTCGGTGTGATTTTCGAGCCGGCTACCGATTCGATGTTCACCGCCGTCAAAGGCCGAGAGGCTCAATTAAACGGCAGGCGAATCACGGCAAGCGAAGAGGCAATCGATAAATTTGCCAGTGTGGGTCTCGAAAGCCATTTTGATAATGGCGCGCCGAGCTGGGCCTGCGAGCTTATGGAGCGGACGAGATTTCGCAATTTAGGCTCGACCGCTCTGCAGTTGGCATACGTGGCAAAGGGCAGCATGGTCGCAACTATCGCCAATACACCGAAGCTCTGGGACATCGCCGGCGGGATTGCAATCGCTCAGGCCGCAGGTGCCCTCTTCACCGATTGGCAGGGACAGAACATCTTTCCCGTCGACCTGGACAATTACGACGGGCACAAATTCCAGATTATCACCGCCAACAAAAAAGTCCACCCCGAGATCGTAGAAATGCTAAGACATTAACGACTTACCTTGGGTCGGAGACGGGGTGCAGGGCAAATATTCTCACTTTGTCGCCGGGTAATGTCACCCGGCTTCTGTCGAGTACGGCAAGAACTCTTTTTTGCGGGCCGTCGACGCCGATGCGAACGAGGATATAAGCGGTAAAGACATCACTTCGCACGGTAACAATATTGCTGATCCGCGAGAAAATAACGTCACGCTCTTCGAAATCGCTGATCGCGCCATCGCTCGGCGTCAGGTCGGGATAGCCGTTCAAATCGACAGTGGCATAATTAGGGTCGTATGCATAATAGCCCATCTCAGGAACCTGCACAAGCGAGCCGATGCTTTCAAAAGCTCCTGCTACTGTTTCTCTATATGTAACTATTGCCCGGGCAATTGATTCCTGCATCCACGGTAATTGGGCAATCACAAACCATGGGGCCGTATTGATATTTATCCGGCCCTTTATTCTCGTTTCATTATCCGGCAGGCCATAATCCATCGGGTCGATGACCGTCAGATATTGGAAAATATTCGTAAAAACGGGATTTCGTAAATTCAGCCGGACGACATCTTCGGCAGGCTCGGCTTCGAGCCGCATGCCAATCATATCTTCCTGCTCGGTAATCGGTCTGGGCCCCACAATAAATACCCGTGCTATATCGCCCACCGACGCAAAACGCTCGAGAGCATTTGCAAAGTTGTAAAAATTGTAATTCTTCCGCGCCCCGCTCAATCCGTTAGCCCCACCCAATGTGTTGCTCGCGGAGACGACATTCTGATACACTACATTCCAGGCATTGTCGGCCCGGGCGTAAAACTGCTGGACGTTTTTAGCCGTATCCCACTCGAACCATTCATCCTGGGTCTGCTGTTTATCAAGATAAATATCGCCGGCGAGTGTCCTCCTGATAAGATAAACGTCATATCTATCTTTTAAGACATATTCGGGCGGATCCGAATCCTGCACGGACTCGTACGTGGCCAGCACAAAATTGTTGTCTTCTCTGCCGCCGCCGGTTGACATCATACCCGCCACACCGAGGGCCGTCGAAGCGGACGAGCTGTTGGTAACTACAAATCTGCTGCCGTCCGCTATGCCGTGACCGGCAAGGTTGATTGTGCCGACAACCGCACCATTCGGATCGCGAACCTCCAGCCTGAAATCACCCAGCGGAATATCCGCGTCGAACGGATTATAAAGCTCAACCGCAAAATGATTATTTGTCGAAACATCCGAATCCGTCTCGCCGATCCTGAACACCAGCTCGCTTATGAACGGCTGAGCCTCAAAGCCGTAATAAGTCTTCGGACCCACCGGCAAGACACTGACCTGCGCATCGGCATCACGAAGGTCAACGATATTAACAGCCAGTTGAGCTGCTAATTGACCGGCGCCGATATTGTTGGGATCGTCATTCAGAAGCCCTGCTGTTATCGCAGTATACAGCTCATTCACATCCGCGGTATTGACATTAACCATTTTTCCGCCGTCCGGGTCGATAATCCTGTCCGTATTGCAGGTAGTGGTAATATGTCGATATGCATAATTCGGATCAAGACCGCCATTATCGCCGGCCCTTTGGAACCACATATCCAGCGTTTCTCCACCCGACGAGAGAGGGGTGGATAACGTATTGAGCCTGAAGTGCCCTCCCCATTGTTCCAGGCGAGTGTCAATATCTGTATGATTCAACATATATCTGTAGCGAAGCTCCAGCTCATCGGAAATATCGTATGGGGTATAAGGCCCGTTCGGCTCGCCATAACTCCAAATGACGTTCCTGGCATATCCGGCCAAATCCCGGGGATTAAGGCCATACCTGGAATTTGCCCTTGCCGCAAGCAGGTTAATTTCATCCATTGCGGTAGGAGGCTGGCCCGGTTGTCCGGCCAGGGCCAGAAGATTTATCTGCAACTGGCTTGAGCGGCCGATATCGAATACGCTGAAATTAGGATCGGTCGAATCAAATTTGAACGCCGTATTGGCATTTAACATGGCACTGTTATCAATAATTCTGATAGCGGCGAAAATGGGCTTGCCCTTATTGCTGCTCATCTGAGGTATAATCACCCATTGCGAATCGGCTACGCCGTCACCGTCCGCATCTGCAACTAATCCCTCACTCATGATGCCGGCAAACTGATAGTCCGGCACAACTTCAGCCTGCAATTCGGTATTCGGATCCAGCTTGTAATAGACATCGCTTATCTGCCGCCATCTATAGTCACCGTCGCCGTATCGATACGGCTCAAGGCACGCCAGCCATCTGTCCGCCGGACCGGGATAGTCATAATACTCGGATAGCTTCTGACCGTTGGGGTCCGTATGGGGAATGTCGTAAAAAAGTTCCTGTGATATCTGTGCAACGATTGTCTCGACCGCGAGGTTCAGATCTTTATTCTCCGATATGGCAGACGTCGCCATCTTGTCCACGCGGGAAACCATTACAAACAACACGCCGACTACAGCCAACAGGCTGGTCAGAACCACCGTCAGGATCAGAGCGGAGCCGGACGGAAATGGTTTTCTAAGGAATTTTTTGTCTGCTGTTTCCATTTTCAGCATCTTAATTGCCCAAATAAACAATGTGGCTGAAGGTTCTGCCTTCCTTTATAATCCCTTTAGAATCGAACAATGTGAATGTGAACTTGAGCGCCCGTCCAAGTCCAGGAATCACGTCAAAATGAGCCTCATCGACCTGGTCTCTCGGGTAATCAATGTTATTAATCAGGACGCCTCCGTTAGGAGGATAAGGGTAGAGAACTCCCGGAATTTCTTCGGAATGAAGGCCCATCACATCCTGGTCCGGGATAAAGTCCGTATCTAACAGGGTTCCGTCACCATCGGGGTCCACTTCCGGAATCCATCGCTGCTGGGCATCATTCCAGCCCTGAATCTTAAACTCGCCCACACCCTCACATAAAAGCATGTGAATTGAATTCGGGTTGGCCGGATCGACGTCGGCGCCTCTGGCCTGTTCGTTGATATTGCTCTGGTCCACCTTGACATCGCAAATCACCGATAGCATGTCCGCCTTTTGTGTCCATGGAGTCATTTTCCATTCGTCCAGAGTCATCTTTTCGTATTCATAGTAATTGTTCCACTGGTACAACTGCTGGTCACTGACGTTGTTTGGATCCAAAAAAGCAGCAAGAGCCGGATCAGCCGTTAATATATGCTGGGTTCGCACAAGCATTCGATCGGCTCTGGCTTGTCTCTGGGCTACGATACCGTTTCGCCTGGCAAGTATATAAGTGACTCTGGCAACGTTACCGCGAACCATCGGGTTAACTCGATACGAGTAAAAATCACCATCGGCAAAAAACATGATCCGGTCGAATCTCTCGAATCCGTCAAGGTCGTTATCCTCATAACTGGCAGAAACGGGACTGGCGGCCCACGTCACGAAAATTTCCCCATCCTTGCGAAGGCCTTTGAAATCGGTATTGAGCTGGTTGGTAATGGCCCGCAGTTTCTGCATAATTTCAACGTTTGCGATTGCGGTACGGTGGGCATCGATGCTGACTCTGAAAATTATGCTCGCAAAGGACAGAACTATCGCCAGGATCCCAACAGCAACAAGGAGCTCGATTAATGTAAAAGCTTTTTTAGTTCGTAGTTCGTAGTTCATTGTTCATCGATTAACGGATCTTCTCGAATCGCTCAACATCTCTGCCAAATCCGTAAAATTCCGTAGTTAAAATCTGATCAGTTTCTGATATACGGCTATGCAGGGTTTTCTGCCGCCGCCTATAGGCGGGGGAATCACCCACACCGAATCACCACCCTGCCACAGCTTTTCCCGGGCCAGAGTAATCTGCTCAGGCCGGGCGGGGTCTGCGCCTCGTTCCACCACTCGATATATCTGCCCGGTCCCGTTTTCAACTATCGTATAACCGTCATTGATAAATGTCATATCGCCGGTGACGGCAAGCACCATATCGCCAACTGCTCCAGTAACACCAACCTGCACCGGAACCGGTCTGGCCGCCCCGTCCGGTGGGTACGTAGTAGTGCTGCCCACTTTCCGGCAGACAAAGACCGTTACCTGCACAAGCCGGTTATCCGCATCGGAATACACAGGCCTGCATAAGGCGGACCAGTAGTAGTGCTTCTGGGTCGACGTCCTTGTTGAAGGATATGCAAATTCAGCCCCGGCGATAAGATTGAGCGACTCGAAAGGGGTTTGCTGATTTACCGCCAAATTCGTATTCGTCAGACCGATACCGTGCAGCCTGACCTTTGCAAATGCCTCGTCGGCAACTACCGCAGCAATGCTTCGCTCGGTGGCAATTGTCGAGAAATGAATACCCGTGAGGAACGTACCGCTTATAAAAACCATCCCAATGGCCAGCGTACCGACAGCCAGCAAAACCTCGGTAAGAGAAAAACCACTATATTGACGCCTCTTTCTCATAAGCTTTTCAATCCGGCAAAATCATCGTCCCCGTATACGAATTTATATAAATCATATCCGGAGCCTTTTGATACAGATAATCCGACCACGCCGCGCCCCTTTCACGGGCCTGCTCGAATTCTTTCTTTTCATAGATAATAACGAAGCTGTTCCGGCTCTCTTCGGGCCCAAAACCCATTTGAGGATAATCGTCCTGAATAAACATCCCCACCCCGTGATTATTGATATTCACAGGAGAATTAAAAACGTTATCCATCGAAAATTTGTCGGGATTCGAATTATCCGGCTGGTAAATTCCACCTTTATTTCTCACCCGAACATCGTGAATGACCAGTTTGCCCGACGGTGAAAAAATAATTGAAAAAGACGTCGTATCATTCAACACATTGACGTTATCAATCTCAATATCACTATCGATAACACTATCTCCCGAAGGATTAAGCAGGCCGGGATTATATCTCAAATCCATCACGATGACCGTTTCGGGCAGTTTGATTGGTTTGACACCCCGGACAGCTCTAAAGCCTATTGTCAGATTGCCCATCCTGGCCGGCTCTTCGTACACTATTAAGACCATATATTGATTGCCCGCCGAATCCTGCTGGAAACGTATGCCGGCATAGCGCTGCTCTTTTGCGGCGATAGCACGACCCGATGCAAGCGAGGCGCTTATCAAGCTCTTTGCGCCGCTTTGGGACTCGAATGAGTTCAAAAGTGAGCGTATAGCCGGCAACCCGAAACCGACAAGCAGAGCTATGGTTGCAATAACAACCACCATCTCGGGTAATGTAAGACCGGATTGTTTTGACCTCGTTTTCATTTTGACCTGTTCGTTACATCATCACCATTGCCGAAGATTTTGTCCGGCCCGGCGGACACGAGCTCCGGATAATTTTCCCCGGCGACATACCTGTAATCCAACACCGTTCCCCAGGCATCGTATATCTCCTGTGGCGAATCGACCAAGGACATACCGGCCGGACTGTATTGATTCTTTATCAGGGTATTGCTGACTTTTTCCAATATCTTCCGGGAACCCGGTATTGAGTAAAGCTCTCCATAGAGATATTCCGAATGCGCCGGAACATCTGCAAAATCCTTTGCAGGCTGCTCGGGAAAAACTCCTTGAAATTCCTTATACTCCTCCAATGCGCCTTCCAGCAGCGCAAAGGTACTTTCGACGCTCTTGGCCTTGGCCTGAGTATCGATACGACCGGCGACGCCGATGACCATGGTCGCCAAAAGCGCAATCAAACCCACTACAATCAGCATCTCGACAAGGCTTAGGCCATGCTTGTATCTGCGAGTTTTCATATTTTTTTGCTCGCTTAATGGGTTGCGGACGGGGGGCTTAGTTTCCAAAATTGCAAATGTCGTCGCTTGTCCCGTAAAGACCATCGGCCCCCGCTGAAATCAATATGTAAGAATCGGGCCGGTAAGGCCAGACTCTCGCGCTTATTTTCGGATCCCTGATATAGTTATAGAAGAACTCATACTGATTGGCGGATCTGCCCAACGGATGCTCTCTGTTATCGTACTGCTGCTTCGCTACGATAAGGGCATCATTGTCGGAGACGCGATAAACGGCATTCATTATTTTTCCGGAAGTGTTAGCCCGGTAATAAAGTATTGGCGCCCCGGCCTTTTCAGCGGCAGTTCTCGGCAGGCCTGTAAGAGGATCTATCATGGTTATCTTTTTCGTACCGAATACATCGCAAATCACAAACGTATCAGGCGCCAGCGATCCGAGGACAGTAAGATTAAACAAATCGCCCAGCTTAAAGGCGCTGGCAGTCGCAAGCTCCAGGTAAGGACCTTTTCTCTCGTCGAAAGTGTCCGGCACACCATCAGTATTAACATCTCTTGTCTGAGCCGGATCGTATGAGCCGGGCCCGCCCGTTGCATCGAGGCCACTCGCTCTCCATGCCGAATTAGGATGAAATCCCAGCAGATCCCAGCCAAGAAGCGCTTCGGCGAGTTTTTGCGATCCACAATAATCGCTGCCGGGATTGGGGGGTAATGCCCAGTCAGACGGCGGATAATCGCCTTCATCGTTCTTGAAAGCAGACAGAGCCAGCTCTATAGTGGCAAACTGGGCTTTTTGCTTTGTCTCTTTTGCCATTTTTTTCACTACGCTCAGAGACGGGACAAGCAGACCAGTTAATAGCGCTATAATTCCCAGAACGATCAACAACTCGATAATCGTTAGACCCGTTTTTTTACGTTCCACAGTTACTCCTTTTAATATCCGTTAATCTCAACGGCACTAACTTCCTGCTGCTCTTTATAGCTCCTGTGCAGCCAGTTGTCGGCAAGAATTGCCAGGTCAAAGAAATTGATAGTGCCAAAGCCGGCTAAATCATCATCTCGAAATAGATTATGTTTATCATCAGACTCCACCTCAAGCAGCCAAACATCGGCCGCCTGTTGCAGGTCGCTGGCATCGACATAGCAATCACGGTTGAAATCCCCGGCTAAAAAACCGCCGCCGTCACAATATATCACGCATTCGATGGAATCCCACCAAACACGGTAAAACTCGAAAAATCCACCTTCCGTGTCTATATTTATTCTTAGACTAAATGATAATTTGTGTGGTTCTCCATCCCTGTATTTGTCTTCAACGGCATAGCTTTGGCCGGTATATTCTCCTCTTATATCCGAGCTTGCGCCATTCGGCTCCCAAACCACCTCGTCATCAATCATCACAACTGCAGTTGCGTTATTCGGGTCCCATCCAAGGCCCGAATAGGTATCCAGTTTTAAGTCAAACGTAATCTCATTTACATCATCCAGAAAAACATCCTGAGAAACTGTTCCCGCATCTCTGGCGGCAAAGGCTGTAAACCACTGCGAAGAGAAAAGCAAGCTGAAGTTGCCGTCCGTTGACCATGAAGCCTCTGTCTTTCCCGTGATCTTACCAGAAGGCATATTGACATCCCAGCCGTTCGGTTCCTGCGCTATGATATCGTCTATCGGGCCGTCGTCTTCAAAACTCCCGTTGACAATCTCACAAACGCCGGCTTGCACCCAGCCGGCAGCAAACAGCATCAACATCGTCGCCCCAATAGCTATCAAGTTTCTCATCATGATTTTCTCCTTCTCCACATTACCACGTACTTTCGGTTAAAAGAACTTCCGGTAGAGCAGTTCAGGATGCACACATCTATTGCCTGTCAATCGGCCTGCTGTTATGGTTATTCTCGAAATCTCCAATCATAATTAGTGATATCGTCAGGCGTGCCATACTCACCGTCGCTGCCGGCTGAAATCAAAATATACGTATCTGCACGATAAGGTCTAACCGCCGCCGTGTGCGACGCTAACACTTTATCGTTTGTTGTGTTCATGTAGAACCTGTAGCCCGGTTGATGGCCGGTCTCTATTGCAAGCCTGTGTGGCTCACCATCTGGCGGTGGGTCGAATGGCTTACCAAGCATGACTAATGACTGATTGTCTCTGTAATCGTAAATATTCTGAGGATTATCCGGATTAGCGAAATCATGCTGAGTATTGGATGTATTTGCCCTATAATAAAGGATGGGCATGCCAACCTTCTTGCCTGATTGAAGGTGTGTAACGTTCCTGAATACATCGCATAAAACAAAGTTCTCGCCTGCATAAGGACCTACTTCTTTATACAGATCCATTAACTGGTAAGCATTAGCGTTATCAAGTGGCAGATAAGGGCCTTTCCTGGCGCTCAAACTATTTCTGTATGCAATGGGATTTGCTGTTTGCGGCGGATATAAATTGTTGTTTAAGCTGCCCATACCATTACTTCTGAATATCGAATCCGGATGATATCCCATCAAATCCCGGCCCATCACCGCCTCACAGAGTTTCATAGCACCGCAGTATGGCACTGCATCCGGGTCCAGAGCATCAGAGTCAGGATAACCATCGAACTCACTGTTAAAAAGCTCTATCGCTGTGTCGATGCTATTGAGTTGTGCCCTTTGCTTAACCTCATAGGCATATCGCTTGACCTGATTCAGCGCCGGGACAAGAAGACCGATGAGAATAACAATAATGCTCATCACGGTCAGCAGTTCAACAATGGTAAATGCCGCTTCTCTATTGGATTGTTTTACGTTTGACTTCATTTTTTTCTCCTTACTTTCTACTTTTCAATTTAACGTTCGGTTTATTTCTTTGGTTTCTATGTTGCGCTCAGGTTTGTAATAATTCCTATCATCGGCAGGAATATTGACAAAACGATAGTCCCAACTACGGCGCCAAGACAAATAATCATAACCGGTTCGAGCAGCGACATCAGCGAGGCAACCAGAACGTCGACCTGCTCATCGTAATTGTCGGCCACTTTCAAAAGCATCTTGTCCAGGTCACCCGTTTCCTCACCCACGGCGACCATGTTGGAGACAATCAAGTCGACGGTTTTTGACTGCCGCAGCGGCCCTGCAAAGGTGTCACCCTGCCGGATGGAGTTGTGAACCTTACCGAGCATGCTGGCAAAAACCTCGTTTCCCGCCGTCTCGCGAGTAACTTTAAGAGCATCAAGAATCGGCACACCGGCACTAATCAATGTCCCGAGCGTTCTTGTCCAGCGCGTAACTGAGACCCTGCTGGTAAGCTGGCCTACTACCGGCAGTTTCAATTTGATGCTGTCCAGAACAAGTCTGCCCCCGCGAAACCTTCTTACAAACCTAAGTACAAACATTATTGCAAACGGTACCGCTACTAAAATCACCCAGCCCCCGATCGGCACTCCACGTATTCTCAGTTCAAATCCGGGCAAAATCGGGCCCTTTGCGATCCAGCCGCTTATAGCAAGCACGATCTGGGTTATTTTCGGCAATTCTGCACCCTCTGTCATTTCAGCAATGGCGGTCTCGAATGACGGCACCACGAAAGTCATCAACCCCAGGAGGATAAGAAAAGCCGCCGTCAGAACGACAGCCGGATAAATCATAGCGCTTTTAACACGGGATTTGAGTTTCTGGGCCATTTCCATGAAGTCGGCCACACGCGAGAGGATCAAATCAAGCACACCGCCGGTCTCGCCCGCCGCCACCATGCTGACAAGCAACCGGTCAAATGCCCTTGGGTGTCTGCCCATTGCCTCCGAAAGCGTCGAGCCGCCTTCGATGTCATCGGAAACGTAGCCGATAACCCTCTTGAATGTTCCCGATTTTTGCTGCTCTTCCAGAATCCTCAGGGATCGTAGAATCGGCAGGCCCGCATCCTGGAGCGTAGAAAGTTGTCGTGCAAACTGAGTGATGGCTTTGACTTTGACCTTACCGCCGGCGCCACGCCTTTTCGCAGGTTTTATACCGGCTCTTGCTCCACCTTTTTTCGGGCCGCCGCTCGCACGAACCTTGGTGGGGAAATAACCCATGTTTCGTATTTTGCTTATCGCTTCTTTTTGGCTGAGGGCTTCTATTTCGTCTTTTACTTCCACGCCCTGGGCATCCAGCGCCGAATATTGAAAAACTGGCATCTTAAATAACTCCTTTGTATTGGGGGTTGGTTATTAAATTCCGATTAATACAAAGTCAATTCTCCCTTACACGTCCTCCATCATCGTCTCTTTTACAATCTCGTCTATAGTAGTGATACCATCGTAGATTGCAGCCAGGCCGTTATCACGCAGCAGTCTCATGCCGGCTTTTTGGCCGGCCGAACGCAAAACGTTCGTCGAGGCCTGATTCATAATCAAGTCTCGTATTTCATCATTGAAGACCATAATCTCAAAAATACCTATCCGTCCTCTGTAACCGGTACCGTTGCACTTGCTGCAGCCCCGGCCGTAGTGGAACTTCTTTCCCTTGACATCATCCGGAAGCAATCGCAGCTCCATTAATTGCGATTCACTTGGCTCAAATTGCGTTTTACAGTTTTCACATATCCTTCTGACTAACCGCTGGGCAACAATCCCTTCGACCGTCGCGGTAATAAGAAACGGCTCGATCCCCATATCCAGAAGACGTGCGGTCGAGCTTGGGGCATCATTGGTATGCAACGTCGTAAACACAACGTGGCCTGTCAGAGATGCTTGAGCGGCGATCTGCGCCGTTTCGAGGTCACGAATCTCACCAACAAGAATGATATCAGGGTCCTGACGCAGGATTGAACGAAGGCATCGTGCAAATGTCAATCCGATATCCGGCTTCATCTGGACCTGTATAAGGCCGTCAACGTCATATTCCACGGGGTCTTCGGTTGTGATTATTTTCGTTTCAATGTCATTGAGCTCGTTCAAGGCCGAATAAAGAGTGGTCGTCTTGCCGCATCCGGTCGGACCGGTAACAATAATGATACCGTTAGGTTTGTGAATGAGCATACGAACGAGAGCGTGATCTTCCGGTCTGAGGCCAAGAGCACTCAAATCAAAACTTGCCTGGCTTCTGTCAAGAACACGCAATACGACACTTTCGCCGAACATTGTCGGCAGAACACTAACACGCAAGTCGATCGGATTGCTCTGGACGGTCAGTGAGATTCGGCCGTCCTGCGGCAGACGCCGCTCGGCGATATCCAAGTCTGCCATAACCTTTATTCGCGAGCTGAGCGCTGCGGCAATGTATTTGGGGGGTGGTACCATTTCATAAAGAACGCCGTCGATACGGTAACGCATCTTGTACTCATCTTCGAACGGCTCGAAATGAATGTCCGATGCCTTGTCTCGAATTGCCTGCAGCAGGACCAGGTTCAGCAGTTTCTTGACAGGATTTGACTCGGAAAGCTCTTTCAACTCATCCAAGTCGATACTCTGGTTCCTGCCGTCAAATTCCGCGAGAAACGTGTCGCTTTGTATCTCATCGATTAGTTCGTTGATGTTTTCATCCTGGGTCTTATAATGTTTTGTCAAAGCCTTTTCCAGTGCATCCGAGTCGGTTATCTTTGCGGTAACCTTAAAACCCATAAGAGTGCTCAAGTCGTCGGTTGCTCTGAAGTTTTCAGGATTGTCAAGGGCAACTATCAATTCGTTGAGCCCCTTATTGTATTCGATCGGTACAATGTGGTACGTCTTTGCCATCTGCGCCGGAACCTTCTCGACTACATCAGAAGGGATATCAATACCATCCAGACTCACATGCTCCATTCCCCGCTGGGCCGCCAATGCCATCTGGAGCTGAGCCTCATCGACCAGACCCAGTTCGAGAAAAATCTGGCCGATCTGCACCCCTCCCCCCCGCTGGCCCTGGATTTTCAGACATTCATGAACCTTGTCCCGGCTTAGAACACCCATTTTGATAAGTATCCGACCGAGGGTTCTGCCCCTTAGCTGTTCTATGGGAGGCATCTTTTGTGCTGTTTGTATTTTTCCCATAAGGTATATCCTACATTAACTCTGATTAATACCTACTTTATTATACGACACTAAAACCTTTTTGGCAAATAAATTATCAAATGGACAGTTAGTTATTCAGACTTTCCGTTGCGTCCATACTTGCCAGCAAATTAGATTAGATAATGCACGTTCAATAACAAGCCGCTCTCTCGATAATTTGCTTCTAAAAAGGCAATTTAAGCCCCAAAAAAACACTAATATTGTATAGTTGGGCCCCCGAAAACCATTGTAGCAAACCGCAGAATTAGTCAATATGGAGGATTTAGACAAGACAACTAAACAAAAATATAAATACATATTTTCCTTAAAACGCACGGGAAAATACAAAAAAACAAAATTTTTTTCGGAATCGCGATAACAATTTTCTACTGTTCCTCAAAACCAGTCTCAAAAAAACTGACCAGGCTTTGTTTTAGAAAGTACCTTATATTCTATAAAAATATATTTTCTCCTTCCCGGCCGGGTATTGGAATATTATCTCATAATCCAGCGTTTGCCCTGATAAGAAAAGCTGCTATCAGACCTTAAAGCCTGGTCGCTTCTGAGTGAGTAATCTAATTCGAGGGTTTTTCTCAGGAAAATCTGGAGCGGCTGGCCCATATCATCTTTCGCAACCGGATGGCTCACGGCGGCCGTCTCATTGCTCAATCCTGTTATAAATAGTTTTACACTCTTGGCTTGCGTATCAAAATCAGGCCAGATTACGGCGATATCCTTAGTATTATCCTCACCCTCGAGTATTTTATTGCCGGCGTTGTCTAAAGATTCGAGAAACGGGTATTTGCTCTTATGACGCCTTTTTATCTGCTCGAAAATCATTGGCGATACAAACTTACCCGCCGGGATAATCTGAAACGTATCCGTCATAAGGTCACATTTCGGATAAAAATCGACGTCGTTACCCGTATTGTTGGTCATCGTAATAATTATATACCAGAAATTAACCGGCTTATTATCGGGACCTCGAGGTAAAGCGAGCTGCTGGGGATGAGTAAACTCCATATCAACGGTCCATTGACCCGGAGCGGGTACAATAGCCGGCTCAGGTGCCGCCGGACACACACAGGCAATCATCACCCAGATTCCTAAAATCCCATAAAAAAAGCTTTTCATCGTATCGCCCTCGAACAGAACAATATGCATTTTTCTCAGCGAAACCAAAACAATCGCTTCGGACTATATTTTACACTAAAACCATTCCAAAGCCAAGAACATTTTACCCTTCATTTCCGATTATAAGCTAATTTATTGCCTCGCCGGTAAATTTGGTCATGTTGAAGAATTCACCGGGGCTCTATGTATACAGAAATCCGGGAAGCCAAAAATACAAATGATGAGCAAAATTAGCAGCCGGATTGCAAAGGTGTCGCTTTGTTGTTGATTCACGGAAAGGCCAAAAGTTTCGCTTAGGGCAAACATTCTCTATTATTCCTCGAAGAAGGTCGAGAATTTCTCCTTTAGTCACTGTAATTATAACACTTATGAGCGCTATAGTCAATGATTTTGTAGCCGATTCGGCAACCAAAAGATGTGAGGCAGAGGGACTAAAGTTTTTTAGTGCGCCCAAAATTGTTGCCGGACAAAAGAAAATCGGTTACTTTATGCCGCGGGCGGGTGAATTTGACTATCGGCTTTAGTATGAGTTTATCAATGGCAGACGAACAGAAACAATTGCTGCAAGAAATTGAGCGTTTGCTTGAGTCAGGGGATACATCGGCCCTGCGCAAGCTGCTGAGCGACCAGCGAAGCAGTGACATAGCCGAAATCGTCGAGCTTGTGGATAACGATGAAAGACGCGCTATCTTCGACGCTATGGACAAGCCGATGTCCGCCGAGGTTCTGGAAAAGGTAGATGAAGCAACCAGGGCGGAACTTTTCGAGCTGCTCAAAGACGAGGAGCTGATAAGCCTTGTTTCCGAGCTTGACCCTGACGATGCCGCCGACATCCTTTCCGAGCTGTCCGAAGAAGAAAGGGCTGAGCTGCTCGAAAGCATATCCCCGACCGAATCGGCCGAGATTAAGGAGCTGATGAGCTACTCCGAAGACTCGGCCGGCGGGATTATGGACCCGGTTCTAATCAGTGTCCCGGAGGATGCAACCGTCGCCGAAGCCGTCAGTAAAATTCGTGCCGCTGAAATCGACGAGGATTTCTATTCTGTTTACGTCGTGAACAAGACAGGACGATTTCTCGGCGACGTTCGTCTGCGGTTTCTGCTGACCCGCCCCGAAAGTGCGAAGATAGGCAACCTGATCGATCCCGATACCATTTACGTCAATGTCAACACCGACCAGGAAGAAGTCAGAAACATTTTCAGCAAGAACGATCTTATCGTCGTACCTGTTCTCGATAAGAACCATAAACTCGTTGGCCGAATCACCGCCGACCGTGTCATCGAGGTCGCCGAGGAGGAAGCTGCAGAAGACTTATACACGATGGCGGGCACCGATCCTGATGAGCTGGACAACGTATCGGTATTCCATGCAGCCCGCGTGCGAATGACATGGCTGCTGCCCTGCCTGATAGGCACCGGCGTAACCGCTCTGGTTCTGATGTTTTTCCACGACAGATTTCACATCGATAATCTGTCACTCATTTATACGGTGGCGCTTGCTTTTGTGCCGATGATTGCGGCTATCAGCGGCAATGCAGGCCTGCAAACATCCGCGATTGTGGTTTCCGGACTTGCAACGGGCCACCTTGTGGCACTGAAATTGAGCCAGGTGTTTACGCGTGAAGTTCGAATTGCTCTGCTGGTCGCTTTGAGTTGCGGTCTGCTTGGGGGCATTGCCTGTGCAATATTGCTCCATACAAAAGGCCTGGAAGACGGCATCAAAGCGATGCGGCTTGTCTTTGCATTCGGGACGGCCATGTTCTCGGCCATTATGGTCGCGACGACGCTTGGCCTGTTCCTGCCGTTCTTGTTCCGCCGGGTCGGTATAGATCCGGCGATAAGTTCCGGTCCCCTGGTGACTACCGCCAACGATTCGATTAGTGTGGCTATCTATATGTCCCTGACATTGCTGCTGGCGACGTGATTACGGGTGGGAAATACCGTCGTTAGATTTGACTTTTTCCGGAATTTCAGGAGAGAGTACCCTTGTCAGCGCATTCGTCTCGTACCGATCCCCCGCCTCGTATCCATTCTCACCCTCGGCCTTCTTTCATGCGAGATCTCCCTGATTCTCGGTTTTTTTGCCGCCTGTTTTTGCGGCGCCGAGCCGGCGGGAACCTTCTGCCCCAATAGTTGCAAGGCGTTTCTGCTCACTTGTTTCGTGGAACTGTCACGATGTTTCAGCCCCTCTTTGAGCACCTCCAGGGCCATCTTCTTCATCCTGCCACCCATTTTTCTCAGCCCATAAGCGGCGGCGTTCTTCGTGGTTATATGGTCGTTGCCGAATAAGGCACTTTTTAAGATTTCCAGACCATCTTCCTGCATCCAGGATAAGTTGAAAGCCGCTCTGCGCCTGTTTGATGCATCAGACGAACGCAACTGCTCCTGCAGTTTCTCAAGCAGCCTTATTGCAGCTTCATCCTTTTCTCTACCCGATAGTATCCGTCTTTCTGACTCCATAAATACACCCTTCTTTATATCGGCAAGCAGGCACTAATCGCTATAGTCGATTTGTTTATCAGTACTAATTTGGAGGTTTATTAAAGAATGAGGGGCTAAAACCGGGAAAAATTACCTTGCTATTTTGGCGGAAAATCAGTATTGTTCAAGCAATCAAGCTTGACAACCTGGGCAAAATCTTATAATATAGTTATATAAGGTTTGTCTTTACAAATCTCATTATATGATAAATGCTCTTCTGTGTAACGACCTATAATCGGTTTGGTCGTGACTGAAAGAGCCGGTTTATAAACGTTGGAGTTAGTTGTAATTATGGGCAAAGGGACGGAACAACCTATTGATACCCGAACACCTCTTGAACACGAGCCTAAGCTGAACAAGTTTTTCAGAGCCGCCATCAAAACCCGCGCCAGCGACCTGCACCTGAAGGTCGGGCAGACCCCGAAATTGCGTCTCTTTGGGGAATTGAAGAAAACGACCGGCGAACCAATCACCCCCGAGAAGATGGAAGAATTGGTATTTGAGCTGCTCAGTCCGGCCCAGAAGGAATTTTTCCTGGAGCACGGGACACTTGACTTCGCCCATGAAGTTGACGGGGAGCATCGATTCCGAACGAACGTGTTTCGCCAGCGAGGTTTAATCAGCCTCGCGGCACGGCGTGTCAACACAGAGATCCCGCCGTTCGAAAAGCTGCACCTGCCGCCGTCACTCGAAATGATATGCAGCAGCAGGCAGGGACTGGTTCTTGTAGTAGGCCCTACCGGATGTGGCAAAACAACAACAATAGCTTCGATGATAGACTACATAAACCGCACCCGCTCCTGTCACATCATTACCGTCGAGGACCCTATCGAGTACCTGTTTAAGGACCAAAAAGCGATAGTCTCGCAAAGGGAAATCGGGCTTGACACCAATGATTTCGAGGAAGCCTTAACATATCTTATGCGACAAGACCCTGATGTTGTTTTCGTCGGTGAAATGCGGGATGCCAAAACAGTCACTGCGGGAATGAGAGCCGCCGAAACCGGCCACCTTGTCTTCGGAACATTGCACTCGGCAAATGCGTCCCAGGCCGTTCACCGGCTTTTGGACCTGTTCCAGCAAACCGAAAGAGACCTCGTAAGGCAGACTTTAAGCCTGGCTATTAGAGCAATCATCAGCCAGGTATTGCTGCCGTGCATCAAGGAAGATATCGACAGGATACCTGCCGTGGAGATTCTAATCACAAACGCTGCCGCAAGGAGACTCATTTCCGAGGGTCGCGAAGGCGATTTGCCAAGCGTGATACGAAGTTCACAGAACGAAGGGATGCAGGATATTACATATAACCTTTGTGATTTGGTGGAAAAAGGATTCATCGATCCGAAGGATGCGTATAAATATGCACCAAATACGGACGAGTTAAAAATGGCACTGAAGGGTATAAGAACCACTGCCAGCGGCATTTTGTGAGATTTAACGGAGCATCTTATGCTGGATCTACTATCAGCCTCCATCGAGTACGGCGGCTATATTTCCATAATCAAACTCATTAGCTATTTGATTCTCTTTTTTGCATGGCTACCACTGATTAGCTGGGTGCATCAGGACGCCAAAACGGTAGATACAAATGATGTTATGTGGACGGGCGTCATTCTGGGGGCGGGAGCGGCCGGCGCTATAATCTGGCTGCTGATACCGGTCTTTATCGTTGGGATGCTGTTCTATATGATAGCTGTGGGAGCGATATCTCTGGCTTATGTCAAGCACCGTAACGCGAGAGTCCTGGATTTCGACAAAGTTCTGACAATCGACCACGTCAAAAATCTGCTCGTCAGCAAGGAAAAGAAGCTTGAGGCCCTTAAAAGCTTTACTTTTGTAACGGCAAACAACAATGAAATTCCCGTACCTGAGCCGAGAACTCCGGACTTTTTCGGATATAAGATGGCTTATGACATTCTCAGCGATGCCACCTGGAGAAGGGCAAGCAGCATTGTGTTCTCCCCAACGGCACAAGAGTACCAAATAGCCTACAACGTCGACGGCACATCGCTAAAACAGCCGAGCATAGCCAGAGACCAAATGAGATATTTCATCCGTTTCGTTAAAGACCTTGCCGATTTGGACACGAAGGAAAAGCGAAAACCACAAAAAGGAAAGTTCAAAATCCGCCGGAAAAAAGATGATGTCCCGTGGGAAATAACTACCGCCGGATCTACCGCCGGAGAACAGATCAGACTAAAACCAATAACACAAGAGGGTATAGCAAGAGTAACCGATATCGGTTTAATGCCCGAGCAGGAAGGAAAGCTCAATCAATTCCGTGATATAAAACAAGGCGTATTTATCATAAGCGGACCGAGGAAAAACGGCGTAACGACCACACTTTACGCACTTCTTCGAAACCATGACGCCTTCATTAACAGCATCAACACACTTGAAAGACAGCCTTCCGGCCAGTTGCCCAATATAACCCAGAACGTTTTCAATCTCAGCGACACCGGCACGACTACATTCGGCAAAAAGCTCCAAACCGTTGTAAGAATGGGGCCTGATATAATCGCTGTTGCCGACTGCGAGGATGCCGAAACAGCCCAGGTAGCCTGCGCCGCCGCCAGAGACGGAAAGCTCGTGTATGTCACGATCAAAGCAGATAGCGTGATACAGGCGCTGGGTAAATGGCTAAAATATGTCGACAATAGAAATGCCGCCGCTGACACTCTTCTGGGTATAAGTAACCAACGGCTGGTTAGAAAACTTTGCGATGAATGCAAGCAGGCGTATGCGCCTGATAAAGAGCTGTTCAAGAAGTTCAATATCACCGCGGAAAAAACAAAAGTGCTTTATCGTGCCGGCAAAGTGCAGTACGACAAGCATGGCAAACCTTCGACTTGTGAGCATTGTCAGGGAACCGGCTTTTTCGGCAGGACGGCTGTTTTTGAAATCATCACAATGAACGAGGAGTTAAGAAGGGTTGTAAAAAAATCAAAATCGCTGCCGGAAATCGGCATGCAGTTCAGACGTGCCAAAATGCTGTATCTACAGGAACAAATCCTTAGAAAAGTCATCACCGGTAAAGTAGCGATAAACGAAATGATTAGAGTGCTTTCAACCTCGAAAACAAAAAAAGCAAAATCAAAATAGTCGTTGGTAACTCGCGGATTGTGAAGCTAATCACGAATCCCGAAAAAAATCGGAGAGATTGTTTATGGCCAGCTTAGCTGTGATTTTAATAATTCTGGGTTGTGCTGCCTTACAGTACTTCAAAGGAACGGTTGTCAGGGCATTTGCCATGATAATTATTGCGATTTGTGCAAGCGTTGTTGCATTCGGTTATTTCGAAGCACTGGCAAATCTCATTATAAAACGCGGCAATGACGGCAGTATGCTCTCTCTTGTCCCCTGGGCGCAGACACTAAGTTTTATCCTGTTGTTTGTCGTAACATTTGGCATTCTTCAAACAGGCGCTACCTTTTTAACACACAACCCGGTCGATTTAG
>Ga0209121_10002097_pt1 | contig 20482 bp, 14 predicted proteins | sample Cruoilmetagenom3_FD_187292 | JGI IMG/M metagenome (GOLD analysis project Ga0209121, IMG submission 187292) | Oil polluted marine microbial communities from Coal Oil Point, Santa Barbara, California, USA - Sample 3 (SPAdes) (version 2) | ecosystem: Environmental > Aquatic > Marine > Oil seeps ...
GTGGTGAAGGCACTGCTATCCAACGGGTTGACGCACCAGTAGTACGTTGTCATAGATGCTTGGGCGGTACTCGCTGAGTTCAGGACTTGGGTGGCTCAGCCTTTGGGTCCCAGAGGACCTCGGTCGAGTCTGCGACGATGTTCGCGTATCGCGCTGCAGTGAAGAGCAGGTCGCTCAGCCTATTCACGAACGCGAGTATCTGTGTGTCGACCGGTTCCGTGCTTGCGAGCGTGAGTATCTCGCGCTCTGCTCGGCGCGCTACTGTGCGGGCCACGTGGAGCCTTGCTGAGGTCTCACATCCACCGGGGAGGACGAATCCGGGGAATCCGCCGACCCTGATCGACATGACGTCGATCCATCGTTCCAGCGCAGCTGTGTCAGCGGCGGTGACGGTGGGCGTGCTCTCGGACGGTGGGTCCGTGGGAGTCGCCAGATTGCTGGAGCAGTTGAACAGCCGCTGCTGCGAGAACTCGAGCGCATCATCCAGAAGTCGAGTCTCTGCCCCCAGTGAGGGCAGACTTGCCAGCGCGAGTCCCACCTGCGAGCTCAATTCGTCAACGGTGCCGTACGCAGTGACGCGTGAGCAGTCCTTTCGGACGCGCGCGCCACCTACGAGTGAGGTCTCACCGGTGTCTCCTCGGCGTGTGTAGATGTCTCCAGTCATGGCTGTGATGTTAGCGCATCTCGCGCAGGCGCATGGCGAGCTGGCCAAGGAGACCGGGGTCATCCGGCTTTGCGCCGGTCGGATCGACCAGCCGGAACACGTCCTTCACGCGCCCATCACGCACGATTGCGGTGGCTGCGGCGATGTCGAGCCCGCTGTCCGTCACCGCCCGCGCGATGTCATGCAGGAGCCCCACTCGGTCGGAGGCCTTGATGGTGAGCACAACGGCGAAAGGATCTTCGGTCTCCATATTCACGCTCGTAGGTGCGGTTGGTGCGCACACGTCGTAGTGGCGGGCGCGTTCCGCAAGGCGCACTCCCAGTGAGAGTCGACCTCGCAGTGATGCGTCGATATGGCGCTCAAGATTGGTCCATGTGGAGGTGCCTGTAGCGGCGCGGGTGGTCGACTTCACCACGAAGGTGTCGAGTGCGATATGCGACGAGCCTGAGACGGCTTCGATGTTCAGGATATCCAGCCCGGTGAGTGCGAACGCTCCGGCGAGATCGGCAAAGAGGCCGGGACGGTCGAATGCGGCAATGGTCACGACGTGTGTCCCTTGGATGGGACCCATGGTCACGAGAGTCTCGAATGCAGCGGATAGGTTTCGTGCTGCGAGACGTGCCGCGAGGCGTGCATGGCCGACGATCTCCTCGGCGGTACGGCCTGCCAGGTAGCGTAAGGGGGCCTCGGTCACGAATGCATGGAGGTCGGGCTCGGAATCCAGCGCCGTTAGCGCCGCGGTGCGAACCTGGCGCGCGTGTTCCGCGATTCCGGCACCTTCGACTCCGGGTGAGAGTGCGGCGTCAAGACGGGTCACGAGTTTGCCCACGAGTGCCGCATGCCAGTCAGACCATGCGCTCGGGCCAGTGGCAATGCTGTCGGCGATAGTGAGCAGATGGAGAGGCGCCACGAGACGGCGCTCTCCGACTGCGGAAGCGACGCGCAGGATCGAGTCTTCCTCGTCGAGGTCGACCGACGACGCGGACTGCGCGAGCACGAGATGTAGCCGAACGAGGTCAGCCACAAGATCGGCGTCCTGTGCGCTCAGCTGAAAGAGAAGCGCGGACTCACGGGCAGGGGCGGCACCCAGCTCTCCGTGGTCGATGCCTCCGTTGATCTTGCCGATGTCGTGCACGAGCGCGGAAACGATCGTCGCGGTCAGTTCAGCCTCGGCGAGCGCGCTCCGTGAACGCGTGGCCAGTGTGTCTGCTGCAACCTCTGACCCGATCAACGTGGCCGCGAGCAGGCAGTGGGCGCCTACCGTGAGCTGATGTGCGATCCCAGGGCGTCGCAGGGTGATGAGTTTGCTCATTGCGGGGACCAGGGCGTCGAGCGCTCCGGACCACGCTGCTTTCTCAAGAAGGGGGAGGGAGTCACGTCCAGCGCGACACAGTTCGATGACCTTATCGGGGGTACAGACGGGGTCGAGTTCGCTAGAGGTCCCGCCGATGCGCCCACGTACGGCGAGAAGCGTGTGGTGGGTGTCAGCGAGCGCCTTCTGCACGTCCTGGGGGTGTACCGCGGAGAGGGCGTCGGCGTCCTCCAGGGACATGAGCGAGCCGCCCCCGGATAGATGTGTTTCCCAACGCGCGGCTGCCACGATCTCGGCAGCACCGATGAGACGCTCGTACTCCAGAGTCGTGAGTAGTTCGGCCTTGATGAGTGCCGAAGGATCAGACTGCCGCTCTCCGGTCAGTACCGCTGCTGTCCAAGTGAGTTCGTCGAAGTCACGCCGACCTCCCGCGCCTTCTTTGAGGTCAGGTTCCAGCAGATACGGGGAGCCAGGACGTTCACGTTCGCCCAGGGCGGCAAGTACGCTGGTGCGCCGTTTTCTGGCGTCGGCGGCGCAGGTGGCGATGACCTGATCGCCGAGATCGCTGTCCCCGGCGATGACGCGGGCGGTGAGTGTCGATGTCATGGTGGCCGTGTCCTCGCGACACGCGGCGATCTGTTCGCGTCGCGAACGCACCTGATGTCCCACATTGAGACCTGCGTCCCAGAGTGGATAGAGGATGTCCTCCACGAAAGGACGCAATGCCGAAGATGAGGCGTTGGACACGACGAGAAGATCCAGGTCGCTTCCGGGGAGCAGGGCACCGGATCCGTATCCGCCCAACGCGAGGAGCGACCAGCGGGTGCGCGGTGGCAGTTTTGACGCCGCGGCCAGAGCCATGTCGGCAAGGACCCTGTCAGTGAGAGCAGCGAGTTGCCGCGCCGAGTCGATGCTCGGCACGGCAACTCGCAGGAGAGTCTCTCGCTTATGGAGGTAGTCGCGCATGCGACCTTCCTCTTTCGTCGGACTACAGGGCGTCGGGGCCACGCTCGCCGGTTCGGATACGCACGGCGCCTTCGCAGTCGTAGGTGAACACCTTGCCGTCGCCGATCTTCTCCGTGCGGCCACTCTCGATGATGGCGTCCTCAACCTTCGCGGCCAGCGCGTCGTCGACCACGATCTCAATCTTGACCTTGGGGCGGAAGTCCACGGTGTACTCCGCACCGCGGTAGACCTCCGTATGGCCCTTCTGCCGCCCGAAACCCTTTACCTCGTAGGCGGTCATGCCTGTGATGCCCAGAGCATTCAGTGCTTCCTTCACATCTTCAAGCTTGTGCGGCTTGATGATCGCTTCGATCTTCTTCACGGTTCGACTCCTTCGTGTTCTCGAGCGTCTCTGATTTCTACCCGACTTCTTCGTGTTGGATCCTCTAGAAGGTGTTGTCAGTGTGCACGAAGTCCGGGTACGCGCGGTTGCCGTGCTCGCCGATGTCGAGGCCCTCGATCTCCTCGTCCTCGGTCACGCGGACGCCGATCGTCATCTTGATGATCGACCATGCTGCGAAGGAGACTACGAACACCGCACCGCCAACCGCTGCAACACCGATGGCCTGGCTGACCAGCAGGTCGAAGCCGCCTCCGAAGAACAGGCCGTCGCCCGTCGTTCCGGGAGCTATGGCGTCTTGGGCGAAGAGGCCCACGGCCAGTGTGCCGAAGATGCCGCCCATGCCGTGCACCGCGATGGCGCCGACCGGATCGTCAAGACGAAGCTTGTCGAGAAGCAGCACGCCGAACACGATGATGGCGCCGGCGATTCCGCCGATGATGAGCGAGCTGCCGATGCTCACGAACGCACAGCCGGCGGTGATGCCCACGAGCCCGCCGAGTGCACCGTTGATGGTCATGCCGATATCCGGCTTGCCGAGCTTGACCCACGCCAGAGCGGTGGCGACAAGTGCCCCAGCCGCCGCGGCCAAGTTAGTGGTGACGAGGATGTGCGAGATGGCCATCGGGTCGGCGGCCATGGTGCTTCCGGGGTTGAAGCCGAACCAACCGAGCCAGAGGATGAGGGCACCGGTCATCGCGGAGGTCATATTGTGACCGGGGATCGCGTGGACTTTCCCATCCTTGCCGTATTTGCCCAGGCGGGGGCCCAGGACGAGTACGCCCGCGAGTGCTGCCCATGCGCCCACAGAGTGAACGACGGTGGAGCCTGCGAAGTCCCAGAAGCCGAGTTCGGCGAGCCAGCCGCCGCCCCAGATCCAGTGCCCCACGACCGGGTACACGAAGGCCACGAGAAGGAACGAGAAAATGATGAACGAGAGGTACTTGATGCGCTCTGCCACAGCACCAGAGACGATGGTGGCGGCGGTTCCGGCGAATACGAGCTGGAAGAAGAACTTGGCCATGAGCGGCACACCCGTCCACCCCATTGCGGAGTAGACGCCCTGATATGCGTCACCTGTAGCGGGGCTGTTGTCGGCTCCTCCAAGGAAGAAGAGTCCCTTGGTGCCAAAGAAGGGGTTGCCGTCGCCGTACATGAGACCCCATCCGATCACGAGGAATGCGATCGTGGCGATGGCGAACACGACGAAGTTCTTGGAGATGATGTTCACCGTGTTCTTGGCACGTGCGAAGCCAGATTCGACGAGTCCAAAGCCCAGGTTCATGAAGAACACGAGCATTCCCGCGAGCAGTACCCACAGTGTGTCCAGTGTTACCTGAAGATCCATAGAGCCCTCCTAACTCGAACGTGATGTCGATTACTTGCCGAGCATCCCGTCGGAGTGTTTCGAGCGCGTTGCATCGCCGTGAAATCTCTGCGAACTCGCAATGTGGAATACGAACGTATGTTCGTGTAGCATTTGGAGCGTACAATGGAGATTCATTTGAAATCTCCACCGACCGCTACGGGAGGGTACGCCCCTTGTCTCTCGACTCGATATCCATTCGCGGAGCCCGCGAGCATAATCTCAAAGGCTTTGATCTGGAAATCCCCCGTGACGAGCTCGTGGTGATCACGGGTCTTTCGGGATCCGGCAAGTCCTCGCTCGCGTTCGATACGATCTACGCGGAAGGGCAGCGCCGCTACGTGGAGTCGCTCTCGGCGTACGCGCGCCAGTTCCTGGGACAGATGGACAAGCCCGATGTCGACCACATCGAGGGGCTGTCGCCCGCGGTCTCGATCGACCAGAAGACCACATCTCGCAACCCGCGCTCCACGGTGGGCACGGTGACAGAGATATACGACTATCTGCGTCTCCTCTTCGCTCGCGTTGGTATTCCGCACTGTCCTACGTGTGGGCGTACCATCGAGCGTCAGACGAGCGATCAGATCGTCGATCATATCCTTGAGCTGCCCGAGCGCACCAAGTTCCATGTGCTCGCACCGGTGGTCAAGGGCAGGAAGGGCGAGTACGGCAAGCTCTTCGATGACCTGCGTGCCGAGGGATTCACGCGCGTGCGTGTCGATGGATCGGTCCGCACACTCGACGAGGCGATCGTGCTCGACAAGAAATATCGTCATTCGATCGAGGTCGTGGTCGATCGTCTCGCCATGAAGGAGGGCGTGCGTTCGCGTCTGGCCGACAGCGTCGAGACCGCGCTTCGTCTCGCCGATGGAACCGTGCTCGTGGCGGTCGTCGATGGTGATGAGCATTCCTACTCACAGGCTCTCGCGTGTCCCGTCCATGGTGTGTCCATGGACGAACTCGCGCCCCGGGACTTCTCGTTCAATAGTCCCTACGGTGCCTGCCCTGAGTGCAACGGACTTGGCTCTCGTCTGGAGGCTGATCCCGATCTGGTGGTGCCCAATGATGCGCTCACGCTGGCACAGGGAGCGATCAAGCCGTTCCCGTCCAGCGGCAACTACTATCCGCAGTTGATCGCAGCTGCCGCGACGCATCTCGGCGCGGATACGGATACCCCGTGGCGCGATCTGCCCGCTGGGGTTCAGGAGGCCCTGCTGGACGGCTTGGGCGACGAGCGCATTCGAGTAGATTACCTCACACGCGATGGTCGTGAGACGCACTGGTACTCGCGGTACGAAGGAGCGGTCAACTCGGTGATGCGTCGTTACGAGGAGACCGAGTCCGACGCCAGTCGTGACAAACTCGAGGAGTATATGGCGATCATTCCCTGCAAGGCGTGCGGTGGTGCGCGGCTCAAGCCGGAGATACTGGCCGTCACATTCGGTGGCATCAACATCAATCAGGCCACCACCATGTCGGCCAAGGCCGCGCTCGAGTTCTTCCGTGCCGTTGAGCTCAGCGATCGCGAGTCCCACATCGCGGAGCGTGTTATCAAGGAGATCGTCGAGCGGCTCAAGTTCTTGGTCGACGTCGGCCTCGACTACCTAACCCTCGAGCGCGGGACAGCGACACTCTCAGGTGGAGAAGCGCAACGTATCAGGCTCGCGACACAGATCGGTTCCGGTCTCGTCGGCGTACTCTACATACTCGACGAGCCTTCGATCGGTCTACATCAGCGAGATAACGCGCGGCTCATCGGCACCATGGAGCGCCTGCGTGATCTGGGTAACACGGTGATCGTGGTCGAGCATGACGAGGAGACCATTCGTGCGGCGGATTTCGTGGTCGATATGGGACCCGGCGCAGGTGAGCATGGGGGAGAGATCGTCTGCCTCGGCCAGCCCGACGACATCATGGCGTGCGAGGACTCGTTGACTGGGGCGTATCTGACCGGTGCGCGGTCGATCGCGTCTCCGGAGGCGCGCAGGAGTCCTGGACGTGGGTCACTCGTGCTGAAGGGTGCAGTAGAACACAATCTCAAGAATCTCGACGTGGAGATCCCGCTGGGCTCGCTGGTGTTGGTCACCGGCGTGTCCGGTTCGGGAAAATCCTCGCTCGTGACCGACACACTCGCGCCTGCGATCAGTAACCGTGTGTCTCGGGCGCGCAAACGTGCAGGCAAGCATAGTTCGCTCACGGGCATCGAAGGCATCGACAAGATCATCGACATCAATCAGTCGCCCATCGGCCGTACTCCACGCTCCAACCCGGCGACCTACACAGGTATATGGGACGACGTAAGGTCCCTCTTCGCGTCCACTCCCGAGTCCAAGGTCCGTGGCTACGCACCGGGCAGATTCTCCTTCAATGTGAAGGGTGGGCGGTGTGAGGCGTGCAAGGGTGACGGGCAGATCAAGATCGAGATGCACTTCCTGCCGGATGTCTACGTGCCGTGCGAGGTCTGCAAAGGCGCGCGATACAACCGCGAGACACTGCAGGTCACGTACAAAGGCAAGACAGTGAGTGACGTCCTCGACATGACGGTCGAGGAGGCCCTGCACTTCTTTCAGAACATCCCCCCGATCAAGCGCAAGTTGCAGACGCTCTACGACGTGGGCCTCGGCTACATCCGAGTGGGACAACCCGCCACCACGCTCTCAGGCGGCGAGGCGCAGCGCGTGAAGCTGGGGAGCGAGTTGCAGAAGCGGTCGACGGGGCGCACGTTCTATATCCTGGATGAGCCCACCACAGGCCTGCACTTTGATGATGTTCGCCAACTGCTCATCGTGCTCCAACGCTTAGTGGACGCGGGCAACACCGTACTCGTGATCGAGCACAACCTCGATGTCATCAAGAGCGCGGACCACGTCATCGACTTGGGACCTGAGGGCGGGGACGCGGGCGGCGAGATCGTGGTCGTCGGCACGCCGGAGGATGTGGCTGCGTGCGATCGATCTCACACGGGACGTTTCCTGCGACCCGTTCTGGCGGGTGGCGCCGCAACGGTAGCACCCGAGACAGAGGCAGCGAAGCGCTGATACACTGAGTCACGGTCCCGCGGGCCTGAAGCTCGCGAGATGAACCTCACACAATCCGACCTCTTGGAGTCCGGTTGACTGACAGGCCCCGTCGCACGACACAGCGGAGCTCGCGATCCGTTCCTGGTCGTTCGCGCAGACGTGCGCCCTCTCGCCGGCTGAAGTCGGGTCGATCGCAGCGTCTCATCACTCTGCTCACCGGCAACCGCACCCGTCTCATTGTGAGTGTGGCTTCTGTGCTGCTCGTGTTCGTGGTCGTGTTCGCCCTGTACGCTCAGGGCGGCGGTCCTGTTCCCGCGTGGCTCTCCTGGATGGGTCCTGGCGACGGAGGACTCCTCGCTCCTTCGTCTCCCGAGGAGGCCGCTCTGCGCACGGTGCGGCTGGCGGGTTTTGAACATGCTGTGGTGGGTGAGGAGCGTGGTGTTGCGGTGATTCGGCTCGCGATGCCGGGCATCAGCTCGCCTGCGGATGTGGAACTCGCCTGGCAAACAGGCATGGGGGTTCTTGCATCCTCGTATCCGGAAGCCACACGTTACGTGGTGCAGCTGTTCGAGGTCGACGATCCACTTCTTGAGATCGCTGCAGATGGAGTGCGTGTTCGTGAGGCCGTGCGCCTCGATGATGGCCAGGAGCTTCGCAATGATGCTGTGTTCACCCTCCTAACGGCTTCGGGGGGTGGCTTGTGATGGGTCGATTCGCTTCGCGCATGACGCGTTCAGCAGTCATTGCGGCATTGTTGGTGGTCATCCCGATCTGCTCCTCTGCGTATGCGGTCGAGCCGTCGTTCACACACGTGTGGCAGGCGGAGTCGCTCATGTCGGGAGAATCCGGGCAGACCCGTAAGACCGTGGCCCTCTACGATGTTGAACTCGTGATGATCGACAACGCGTATTTGGGCAGCATCGCGTATCAGGACATCCTCTCGGTTGTCGATCCCGGCGGGACTATCACCTCGCAGGCGTCCGATATCAACCTGGAACTCACGGGCAGTGCGCTCGACGGTGGACGGTCCGCGGGTGGCACGTTCACCGGCAAGGTGACGCTTATTCTTCGCGCAGCGAGTGACCTGGAGACGGGGGCGTCGCCCGAGATGCTCGCGATCTCAGCAGGCACTGCATCCACTTATGACGTGCGCGGCCACTGGGGTGCGCTCATCAACGGCGATGTGGGGCAGGGCGAGGTGCTCTTTGAGAATGTGGAGCTGCGTTCCGGCGATGACGAGCGCGAGCCCGCGTGGTTCAACCGGGCCTCTCTCGCCGATCCCGATGGCTTGGGGCTCGGTCAGACGTTCGTCGTCGAAGTCGGCGGTCTCGACGATTCGGATACGGACGATGAAGAGGACGAGAATGCTGATGCCGATGAGACCGGCTTGGGTGCGGTCGCGCTGTGGAAGTACATTTCCCGTGGTCTGACTGGCGACTTGGGCGAGTCTGCGATCCCCGCCTCGGGCGACAGTGCCCGGGCCGCTCGAGCCCTGCGTGACGCACGCCCTGCGCACGCCACGGTGCTGCCGGACAGCGCTGTCGGCATCGATATCGATCTCGGCGGAGCCTACCTCGATGCCAAGAACAGGGCGGCGGGTCTCGTGAGCGGCAACGGTCCGCGCGTCGACGGCGCGTCGCGTGCGAGCGCGGCATTCTGTGCTGCCCGCGATGCCGTCCCGGGTCGCGCGGCGATCCCTGAGGACGTGGACGCCGGGCTGGAGTACGTGGCTCGTATTCGTGATCTCCTCGCACTCGCTCCCAACGCGCAAGGTGCAGCCGATGTGGCGGGCGAGATATCGCTCGTCCGCCCCGGAGCCGATCCTTCGTCGGTGGCGATGTTGAGAATGGTCTCCATTGTGGTGGAGTCGGTAGGCGCGGACTCCTACGGAGACGTGCTCCGGCCCACCTATGACGCCGCGCTCGATGTGGCCACCCGCGTACTGCCGCAGTCAGGGGCCGTCGCCAACGCGGTCCTTGCGGCCGCCGACAGCCCGGTTACTCCGCGCACATGTCTCGATGTCACGCTATTCGACCGAATCGAGGAACTCGATGTCGTCAGCGGGCCGGACGGCGACCGTCTGCCCAACAGGGTGCTCGCCCGTCATGGATCCGGATCCGGAGGCATCAGATCCGGTCTCGCTTGGCAGGGTTCTTCAGGCACCGACCGCGTCGCGCCGATGAAGTGGATCGCCTACCACCGAGCCGATGGCGCCGTATACTGGCGTGCAGGCGAGAACGGCACGGTGGCGCTCACCGATGCATCACTTCTCGGCTGGGGTTGGTCGGTCAATCGGGGCGCGCTGGTGGACACCGAGAGGTGCGGCCGCGTGCTTGCGCTCTATGTGACGGAGTGAGCATGAGCGGCGTCGGCGGGCAGGGGAGTGACAGCGGACACGCGCGTCCTCAGGAGCTGCGTGCCCAAGTGAATCGTGCGCCGGATCTTCCCGGTGTTTATCTCTGGAAGCGCGAGAACGGGGACGTCCTTTACGTCGGCAAGGCCAAGTCGCTACGCAAGCGTCTCAAGCAGTACGTGGGCGGGCACGACGATAGGCCGCAGATCCCGCTCATGATGTCGCAGGTCGCTTCGTTCGATTATGTGGTCACCGACAACGAGGTCGAGTCGCTGATCTTGGAGAAGAACTACATCCAGCAGCTCGGCCCGCCGTTCAACGTCGACTACCGCGACGATAAGTCGTATCCATTCATCGCGCTCACCATGGGCGACCCATTCCCGGCCATCAAGTACACGCGCGAGAAGCATCGCGAGGGCACCCGTTACTTCGGCCCATATACGGATGCGCGCGCGGCCCGCCAGGTCGTCGACGTCGTGCGACGGATACATCCAATCTGCAGTGCTCAGTGCGCGGAGTGGAAGCAACTCACGAGGCGTGGCGGTGAGGCGGGCGGTAAGGCGTGCTTCGACCACCACGTGGGTAAGGGTCCCGGACCCTGCGTGGGCGCGATCACGCGCGAGGAGTACGCCAAGCGGGTCGCCGCGGTCGCGTCGTTCCTGGCCGGCAAGCACAGCGGCATAGCCGAGGAACTCCAACGCTCCATGACTGAGGCGGCTAACGATCTCGACTACGAACGCGCGGCACGCTTTCGCAATCGGCTTGAGGCGGTTCGCGCTATCGAGCAGAAGCAGAAGATCATCGCCTCGACTCCCATAGATGCGGACCTCATCGGCATCGATCGCGAAGAGACCATCACCGGCGTGCACGTCTTCGTCGTGCGTGAGGGCCGGTTGCTCATCGGCAACGAGTTCGTTCTCGACAAGGGACTCGATGTGCCCATGCATGAGCTGATCGAGGGATTCCTGCTGCGCTACTACGATTCGGCGCAGGTGCCGCGCGAGATCCACCTGCCGGCGATGCCGGAAGACCCCGAAACGGTCGAGAAATGGCTGTCGGGTATTCGCGGGAGCAGAGTCCATCTGCGTGTTCCGGTGAGAGGGGAGAAGCGCAAGCTGATGGAACTCGCCGAGACCAACGCGCATCACACGCTCATGCGGTTCAAGATGCGTACGCGTTACGACGAGGAGCGGATCAACGCTGCGCTGCTGCAACTCGAGAGCGCGCTTGCTCTGCCGGCGCCTCCTCTGCGCATTGAGAGCTTCGACATATCCACGCTGCATGGCACGCATTCCGTCGGCTCCATGGTCGTGTTCTCAGGAGGGCGCACGGATACGTCGGCTTATCGGCGTTTCCGGGTGCGTATGGAAACGCCTGAGGCGAACGATGTGGCCATGATGGGCGAGGTCCTGCGCCGGCGGTTCTCGCAGGTGCACCAGGGTGACACTCGGTTCGCCCAGCGGCCTGACCTGCTCATCATTGACGGAGGGCGGCCACAGCTCTCGTCGGCGATGAGCGCGCTGAATGAGATGGGAGTGGGCGACATCCCGGTAGTGGGGCTGGCCAAGCGCGAAGAGGAACTGTTCGTGCCCGACTGGGATGATCCAGTCGTGCTTCCTGCCGGCTCCGAGTCGCTCTATCTGATCAAGCGCGTGCGCGACGAGGCGCACAGGTTCGCCATCACCTATCATCGTGAGTTGAGGTCCAAGGCCATGACGGTCTCGGTGCTGGACGACATTCCAGGAGTTGGGCCGACCCGACGCAAGGCGCTGGTCAAGACGCTGGGTTCGGTCAAGCGCATGCGCGAGGCGACAGTGGACGACATTGCGGCGGTCAAGGGGATTTCCCGCGACCTGGCCGAGGAGATATTTGCGGTCCTGCACGAGAGTGGCACTGACGGGGGGTCGTGATGGCTGGGCGCCAGCACGAGAACGAGTGGTCGGAGCTTGAGAATCTCGACTACTTCCTAGAGCATCTCGCCCGAGCTGTGGAGCGAGGAGAGGTGCCGCTCGCGAGCTATGAGTCGCTGTCTCCGCGGTATCTTGAGCGGCGTGCGGAACTCGTGGAGGTCATCCAAGGGCCGCTGACACCGCCGGTCGAGTGGCAAGATGAAGCCGTCTCGGGGACGATGCCCCCGACAGCCGCGCTGTCCGCGCAGCTCGCGCAGGCTTCAGCGGCGCGGTCCGGGTCGCAGCCGCAGCCGCTTCCGGAACCGACGCCACGACAGCGCAAGGCGCGCGAGCCGCTCTCGTGGACGACTGTTCTCACGTATGTGGGAGCATTCCTTGTTATCGTTGCCGCCGCGATATTCTCCATCGCGACGTGGGACATCTACTCCGTTGAATTCAAGATCGCCTTCCTCGGTGCGCTCACCGTTGCTTTCTACGGCGTAGGCGAATACGTGCGCACCCGGCTCGATCTGATGGGTGGGGGGACGGCGCTCATCGCCGTTTCCAGTGCGATGCTGCTATTCGACGGCTGGATCATCATCGACGGTTACGACCTGCCGGGACCGTGGCCGTGGGTGGCCCTTCTCGTCGTGTGCTCCTCCGCTTATTACGCCATAGAGATCAGGCTTCGGGGGCGCTGGACGGGTGCCATCGGCGCCGCTGCTCAGCTTGGCTGGTGGTGGATGATGGGCCAAGGGCTCGGCTGGACCACGAGTTCGCGGATGGCTGGGGTCGCGGTCATCGCTGTGCTCTGGGCTGTTGCAGCGGATCGTGCCCGAGACTCTGACGCCCTCGGCACGCTCGCGGATGTGCTGAGACTGGCCGCTCCTATCGCGCTGATCATCTCCATCATCGGTTTCACGGGCGATCTCTTCATCGCACCGCCCGGTCTCGCACAGGTCACGGGTGCGGCGCTGATCGGACTGGCCGGTACGGTCGTGGTGGACAGGCTGGACCGCAGGTACGTTGGCCTTGCCGGTATCGGATATCTCCCGCTGATCCTCACCGCCTTTGGCCTTCTGAGCGATCCGGATTGGCTACACCTGATCATCATCGTGCTCGTTGCCGCTGCGGCGATCGTGTACGAAGCATTCCGTGGGGGTTATGGCCATGGGATTGCCGCCGCAATCTTGGAGCTGCAGACGTGGGTGCTGCTTGTCGACAAACTTGACCTTGAACCGGATGCCGGGGTGGCGATTGTGGGCGCGGTGGCCGTCGGCTGGCTTCTGTCGGGACGCTTCATCGGTCGCGAAGACAGGAGAGAGAGTCTCCCGGGAGCAGGTCCGATCTCGGTGGTCTCCACGGTAGGCGGCTGGCTGGTGCTCGTCGTCGTCACCATACTGATGCCGCTGGTGCGCGAGGCGGTCCCGCTGTCGGGTGTCGCCATCGATATGCGCGACGTTCTGTTGACGCTGGCGGTCCTCGTCTATTGGACCGGCGCGGCGTGGCTTCGTCGCAATGAGTGGTCCGGTTTCGTGGTCGTCGCAGTTTCCTTCTGGACGACTGCGTCGGTACTGGCGTGGCTGGCTCAGGACTGGCATAGCGCGTTGTACGCAGCAGTGCTCATCGCCGTGGCCGGACTGTGGCTGCATGGACGCCGGCTCGTCGAGCGGGTTCTGGGCACATCACGCGATATTCTCGAGCTCGCGATGCTCGCTTTGCCGGCCGTGTTCACTCTTTTTGGCGCGCTCGCGGCGGAGTACTACTTTGATCTGCGCGCGTGGGAGACCGTGGCCATGCTCGGGATGCTCGCGACGCTTTGGCTGTCCGCAGCGCTGCGCGAGGGGCATCCTGTGCTCCGAGCACTCTCATCGGCAACCTGGGTGGGAGCCGCCGCGAGTGCGGCATGGGTGATGTCTGACGGCGCGGGAGCGGCGATGGTCGGAGCCGTGGTCGCATTGGTGATAGTCGGCTCGGGCGCGCTCATGCGTGTTCTGAGTCGCGGTTGGCCAGAGTGGTGGCCTGCAGGCGCGGTGGCTATCGGCACGTTCCTGATCACATCTGCGATTCCAGAGCCCGCAGCACTGGCATTTTCGCTCGCCATCATCGCGGTCGCATGGATGGTTTTCGCGTGGTCGGTCAAAGAGGGTGCGTTCGCAGGACTGGGCTGGTTGCTCGGCACATTCTCGATCATGGCGGTACTCGAGCATGCAGACGCATCACCATTCGTCGCCCTGATCGCCGTTGGAGCAGCTGGGTTACTCAGTCTCGTTCCGTTGCTCATGTATCGAGGCTCCGAGAAGCCGAATCATGTGTGGTCGCTTGCCCTCGGGGGAAGTCTGGGGTTGGCCACACTGTGTTTCATCGGCTGGATGTCTCTCGCCACTGGTTCCGGGTTCGGCCCGTGGTCCGATTTGGGTGAGCACGGTCTTGCGGTGGCTGTCGCCCTGCTCGCAGCGCAGGTACTCGCCGCTTCAACCGTGCTTCGATTCGGACCGGGACAGTACGCGGGGTGGGGTCTGATCGTGCCCGCCGTGTGGCTGGAACTTGGTGCGTTCGAGGTATCCACACAGGAGGCGTATCTGATCCCTCTTGGGCTCTACATGCTTGGCGCGGGCATGCTCTATGCGTCACGAGACCCCAAGCGTGTGGTGCCATTGGCGACCGACATCGCGGCAATGGTGTTCATCGTGGGCATTCCCACTCTGCTGGGGACGCCCCCGACGCGCGAGGCTCTCGATCACGCGCTCTGGGCGTTCGTGCTCTCGCTGATCGCGATCGCCTTCGGCGTGCTCGGACGTGCGCGCGTGTACTTCTTTGCCGGAGTGATCGCGCTCGTGTGGACCACGTTCTGGCGTTCATGGGCCTACCTGCTCGAGTTCTGGTGGGTAACGCTCGGGCTCGTCGGCATTTCCATGCTGGTGGTCGCTCTCACATGGGAGCGACAGCGTGTAGTCGTGGCCGGCGCTCAACGGCGAATTCAGGACACGTTCTCGCAGTGGAGATGATGCGTGCTATCAAGGTGTTTCGATCGCCACGGTGTCGGTGCGCTCGGGTATACTCGAAGGGTTCGATCACGAGGGGAGAATCCCAATGAAGATCTTGGTCCGTCTAATCGTTTCTGCTGTGGTGATATTCGGCGTTGCGTACTTCTCTGAGGGGGCGCTGCTCCAGGTCGACGGTGCGGTTGCTGCCTTGTATGGTGCTGTTGCCCTCGCGGTCGTCAACATGGTCGTGAAACCGATCGTCAAACTCTTTGCGCTGCCGGTCACAATCCTCAGCCTCGGCCTCTTCGCGCTTGTGATCAACGCGCTCATGCTCTATCTGGTTGCCGCGGTCGTACCAGGTTTCGAGGTCACCGGCTTTGTGCAGGCGGTCGTAGCATCGCTCATCATCTCGATCGTTACGGCGATCGGGTACAAGATCACGGATCGCGACTGAGAACGAGGGAGACGTCATGGCCGACGAGTGCGCTACCCCTGTCGGGTCGGAAGCTCAATCACACACGCCCGAGATCGTGATCATCACCGGGATGTCCGGTGCGGGTCGCTCTCAGGCGATGCACACGTTCGAGGACGTCGGTTACTTCTGCATCGACAACCTGCCGCCGTCATTCATTCCTCAGCTCGTCGTTCTCGCTTCATTGCCCGACAGTCGTATAACTCGTCTGGCGGTTGTGTGCGACGTTCGTGCACAGGAGTTCTTCGATGAACTCGCGGGGGAGCTCGACGATCTCTCAAATAGAGATATTGCGTTCAACATCCTGTTCCTTGAGGCTGACGATGATGTGCTCGTGACTCGTTTCAAGGAGACGCGTCGGCCACATCCGCTGCGTGGTGAGGGTGACTCCATCGTCAAAGCCATCAAGGATGAGAGGCAGGCTCTCGCAATCATCCGCGGTCATGCGGACCTCGTTATCGACACGTCGGACATGACTCCACGGGAGCTTGGTTCAGCGATACGAGAACGGTTCTTCCGCGAGAATCGAGCAGCAGCTCTTACCGTGACGGTGAGCTCGTTCGGTTTCAAGTATGGCGTGCCCATCGACGCGGATATTGTCATGGACGTTCGATTTCTGCCCAACCCCTTCTACAATCCTGATCTGCGGCCCTTCACCGGTCTGGATCAGCCCGTTCGTGATTTCGTGCTCAGTCGCGATGAGACCGCTGCGTTCCTGAGTACCTGGAAACCGCTGCTTGAATCGGTGCTACCAGGCTATGTCATGGAGGGCAAGACCCATCTTGTCGTGGCACTCGGTTGCACCGGCGGAATGCATCGCAGCGTGGCATTGGCCGAGGAGACCGCTGAGTTCATGCGCGGTCTCGGCTTTCGGGCCGCGGTCAGTCATCGCGACATCGGCAAGGATCGGGAGCGGTCGTGAGCATAGTGCGCAAGGGTGTTGCGATCGGAGGCGGTACGGGTCTGCCCGCAGTGCTCCGTTGCTTGCTCGGTATGGACTTCGATACTTCGGCGATCGTCACCATGGCGGACGACGGGGGATCCTCCGGCGCGCTGCGTGAAGAGTTCGGAATTCTTCCTCCGGGCGATGTGCGCAACTGTCTTGTTGCTATGGCGGATCCCGCTTCAGAGCTTGCTCGGTTGTTCCAGTTCCGCTTCGAGGCTGGAGGAGCGATCGGTGGTCACTCGCTCGGCAATCTCGTACTTGCCGCGCTATCTGAGTCACAAGGAGGCTTCCCCGAGGCCGTCAGGGCTGCAGAGCGACTTCTGGGAGTTCGCGGTCATGTCTTTCCTTCCACGCTGGCCGACGTTAGATTGCACGGCATCGACGCCACCGGGCTGCGTGTCGAAGGTCAGGCGGCTCTCGCCCATGGAGCGGGGCCCATCACGAAGGTGGGCATGACGCCTGATTCGCCGGAGGCATATACGCCGGCATTGCAGGCGCTTGAGGCTGCAGATGTTGTCGTTATAGCCCCGGGTAGCCTGTTCACGAGCACCATCCCCAACTTTCTCGTGGACGGCGTGGCAGCCACTTTGCGCGAGTCGTCAGCACGTCGCGTGTACGTGTGTAATCTAGCGAATCAGAGGGGCGAGACGCAGGGAATGGATGCTGCGGATCATGTGGATGCCCTCATTTCGCACGGACTCTCCGGCTGTCTCGATGCGGTCATCGTGCATCGCTTGTCATCCGATGCGGTTGCGGGGAGCCTGCTGTGCGATGATGATGTCGAGAATGGTGTCGATGTGCCTGCTGACGATGACGTTCTCGATCGTATTCGAGCACATGGTATCCAGGTCATCACAGCCGATTTGGTCGACAGGGACAATCCGTGCCACCATGCTCCGAATCGTCTGTGTCGGGTCCTGAACGAGGTGCTGTAGCCGGATGTCCTTCACTGCAGAGGTCAAAGAGGAACTCTCGCGCGTGGACGGGAAGCGTCCGTGCTGCTCTCGGGCGGAACTCGCCGCGCTCGTTCGTATCGAGGGGACACTGCATATCACGGGCCCCCATCGTTTCCGTCTGGAGATCGCCACGGAGACGGCGCCGGTTGCACGCAAGACCATCAAGCTGCTGCACAGTCTCTACGGTCTCAAGACCGAGCTCACGGTTCGCCGCTCGGTCCTGCACAAGACCAACAACTATCTGATCACGGTTCCCGACCAACCCCGCTTGGTCGATTCGCTGAGTGAACTAGGGATACTCGACGCTTCGCGGAATCTCGCCTATGGGGTCGAGGACCGAATCATCAAGCGTGACTGTTGCGCGATCGCCTACCTGCGCGGTGCGTTCCTCGGTGGCGGGTTCGTCGCCGATCCCCACGGTGATTTCCATTTTGAGTTGACCGCAGAAACCGATGAGATGTCGCAGGATCTTGTGGTTCTCATGGGTCGCTTCGATATCGAAGCACGGGTCACGCGTCGCCGAGGACTCTTTGCGGTGTACCTGAAAGGGGCCGAGCCGATCGTCACCTTTCTTGCGCTTGTAGGAGCGCATCAGGCGCTGCTCAGAACCGAGGACGTTCGCATCCTCAAGTCCATGCGTAATGATGTGAATCGACTCGTCAATGCGGAGACCGCGAATCTGCAGAAGAGCGCGGATGCATCGGCCGGACAGGTCAATGCCATCAAGCTTCTCGCCGATTCACGGGGTCTGGAGAATCTTCCTCCAGCGCTTCAGGAGTTGGCGGAGTTGCGGCTTGAACACCCGGATGTCAGCTTGCGCGAACTCGGTGAACTGGCGGAGCCCCCACTCTCCAAGTCCGCGGTATATCATAGGATCCGGCGCCTCGAGGATCTCGCCGCCGATCTTACCGGTCGTACGCGCGGAGATGATCTGCGTTCAAAGAGTAAGAAGAAGGCTGGACGCTTGCGTCTTTCGTAGACGCGAGCTTCGAATAGAGTGCATATCCGTATACAGAGGAGGGAACTGCTTTGACGATCAAAGTCGGTATCAACGGGTTCGGTCGGATTGGCCGACTGGTGTTCCGTGCTTGCGAAGCTGATCCGGCGATCGAGGTCGTGGCGGTCAATGACCTGACCGACGCGAAGACGCTGGCGCACTTACTCAAGTATGACTCGGTGCACGGTCGTTTCGGCGATTCGGTGGAGGTCGTCGATGGCGGTTTCACCATCGATGGTCGCTTTGTGAAGGTGCTTTCCGAGCGTGACCCGGGCTCGCTGCCTTGGGGAGAGCTGGGTGTTGAGACGGTGGTGGAGTCCACGGGATTCTTCACCGACGGCACCAAGGCTCAGGCTCACCGCGATGCGGGTGCCAAAAAGGTCATCATCTCTGCGCCCGCCAAGAATGAGGACATCACCATAGTTATGGGTGTCAATGACGATGAGTACGATGCCGCTACCCACAACATCATCTCGAATGCCTCTTGCACCACGAACTGCCTTGCGCCGTTCACCAAGGTGCTCGTGGACAACTACGGTCTCAAGCGCGGTCTCATGACGACGATCCACGCGTATACGAACGACCAGCGCATCCTTGATCTTCCTCACAAGGATCTGCGTCGTTCGCGTGCTGCCGCAGCGAACATCATTCCCACCACCACCGGCGCCGCGAAGGCGATCGCTCTCGTGCTCCCGGAACTCAAGGGCAAGCTCGACGGTATGGCCATGCGCGTTCCTGTGCCGGACGGTTCCGTTGTCGATCTCGTTGCTGAGCTCGACCGCGACGTCACGATCGACGAGGTGAACGCCGCCATGAAGGCGGCGGCGGAAGGCCCCATGAAGGGAATTCTCAAGTACACCGAGGATCCCATCGTCTCCTCCGATATCGTGGGCGATCCGCATTCGTCCATCTACGATGCGAGCGCGACCATGGTCCACGGCAATATGGTCAAGTGCATCTCGTGGTACGACAACGAGTGGGGCTACTCGAACCGCGTGAAGGACCTGGTCAAGTTCGTCCAGGCGTAGGCGTCACAGAATTGATGAGTGACGGGGGGGGCGGGCAGGCGCGGATGCGCTGCCCGCTCCCGCGATTACGTTTCGAGGAGGATGTGAATGTTCGTCAAGCAGACTGTGCGTGACGTTGATGTAAACGGTAAGCGTGTTCTGGTGCGTGTCGATTTCAACGTTCCGCTCTCGGATGGTTCCGTCGCCGACGACACTCGAGTCCGCGCCGCCCTGCCGACCCTTCGCTATCTGGTGGACCACGGAGCTCGCGTGATCATTGTGAGTCACTTGGGCCGGCCCAAGGGTGAGGTCGACGCTCGGTACAGTCTGCGTCCGGTGCGCCGTGTTCTGGCCCGACTCTTGGGTCGCAACGTTCATTTCGTGGATGACACCGTGGGCAGCGACGCCTATGAGGCGGTCGACCGCATGGTCGAGGGCGAGATCCTCATGCTTGAGAATCTGCGTTTCAATCCAGGGGAGAAGGCCAATGACTCCGAGTTCGCTCGCAGTCTGGCCGGTCTTGCTGATATCTATATCAACGATGCGTTCGGGGCTGCCCATCGAGCGCATGCGTCCACGGTCGGCGTGACCGAGTATCTGCCTGCCTACGCGGGAATGTTGCTCGCTCGTGAGGTTGAGACGCTCGGGTCGATGTTGGCCGACCCCGAGCACCCGTTCGTGGCCATCTTGGGAGGGTCTAAGGTCTCGGACAAGTTCGGAGTCATCGAGGCGCTTCTCGACCACGTCGACACTCTCATCATCGGCGGAGGCATGTGCTTCACCATGCTCGTCGCCAAGGGAGTCGAAGTCGGACGGTCGCTCGTCGAGCCGGATTGGGTCGAACCGGCAAAGCGCATGCTTGAGAAAGCTCGCGAAAAGGGGGTCGACCTGTTGCTGCCGGTCGACTTCGTCGTCGCTGAGTGCATCGTTGAGGACGCTGAGACCTCGATCGTCGGCCGTGAAGAGATCCCCAGTGACATGATGGGTCTTGATGTCGGGCCGACCACGACAGAGCTCTACAAGGATTCGATCTCGTCGGCACGTACGATCTTCTGGAACGGCCCCATGGGCGTGTTCGAGATGACGCCGTTCGAGACCGGTACCCGGGAGGTGGCCGTGGCTGTCGCGCGAAACAACCGTGCGGTCTCGGTCGTTGGCGGGGGCGACT
>Ga0209121_10002098_pt1 | contig 20482 bp, 12 predicted proteins | sample Cruoilmetagenom3_FD_187292 | JGI IMG/M metagenome (GOLD analysis project Ga0209121, IMG submission 187292) | Oil polluted marine microbial communities from Coal Oil Point, Santa Barbara, California, USA - Sample 3 (SPAdes) (version 2) | ecosystem: Environmental > Aquatic > Marine > Oil seeps ...
CTGGGGCCCCGAGCTGTTTTGCCCAGTCCAAGGCGGCCTGCGAACTTACCCACAAATTATTCCGAAGAGCCGAAAATATAAACCTGTTCGGTAGTACCGGAAAAGCTTGAGAGAGGATTGCACAATGGCCAAACCTATCATAATGCCTCAGATAGGGCAGGACGTGGAGACAGGCGTCATCGTCGAATGGCGTGTAAAAGAGAATGATTATGTGAACAAAGGAGATGTGGTTGCACTAGTGGAATCCGACAAAGCGACGTTCGAGGTGGAGGCATACGAGTCGGGCGTTCTGCTGAAGCTCCTGTACGACGCCGGTACGGAAGTCAAGGTGCTGACTCCAATTGCTTATGTGGGAGAGCCTGGCGAGTCGATTGAGGAACCACAGGCGGCGCGTGGCAGCCTCAAAGCCGAAGGCCTTGGGGATGGTTTCTCTAAGGTCAGCCATCCCCAAGCTGCGCTTGAGGCTGCCACCCACGGACAACAGAGCAGAGCCGGCGTTTCCGTATCCCCATCAGCCAAAAGAGTCGCCCGAGAACATGGAATAGACCTAAGTAAGATACAGGGGTCGGGACCGGATGGGCGAGTTACCAAACAAGATGTGCTGGCGGTGATACCTGTGACTGCTGCTGGTAATGAGGCAAAAATCGCCATGAAGGCACTCATTTTCGATTGCGACGGAGTTCTGGCCGACACCGAACGGGATGGACACAGGGTTGCTTTTAACAAGGCATTTGCAGCGAAGGGATTTGCGATAGACTGGGATGTCGAGCTTTATGGGAAGCTCTTAGAAGTCTCCGGCGGCAAAGAACGAATGAGACACTACTTCGACCACTACGGTTGGCCGGATGATGTTTCGGATAGAGACGCCCTCATCAAAGAGCTGCATAAGCTCAAGACGGACTTCTTTCTCCAAATTATCGAATCAGGAGAATTACCCTTGCGTTCCGGTGTGGCAAGAATTGTCGATGAAGCAATCGCTGCGAATATCACATTGGCCGTGTGCTCCACTTCGCACGAACGTGCGGTTAATCTCGTTGTTGAGAAGCTCCTTGGCCCGGAGCGGAAAGCGCATTTTAGTGCGATTTTGGCCGGCGATGTTGTGTCAAAGAAGAAGCCGAACCCTGAAATTTACAACCTGGTCTCGCAGAGATTGGGTATCGAGCCATCCGAATGCGTTGTGGTGGAGGACAACCGGAATGGTCTGCTGGCGGCCAAAGCCGCAGGTATGTACTGCATCGTTACCACCAACGGCTACACGGAAGATGAAGATTTCGCAGAGGCCGATCTCGTGGTTTCCGAGCTTGGTGATGAGCCGAACGTTCAGGTGGCGTTGGAGAAAATCAAACGTGTCGTTAGGAGCAGTTAATACACGAAGGGGAAAAACAATGAAAATATTCCTGGACACAGGCGATGTCGAGGCGATACGCAAGGCGTGCGACACAGATCTGATAGACGGCGTAACCACAAATCCCAGTCACATCGCGAAGACAAAGAGAAAATTCGGCGACGTAGTTGAAGAGATTTGCTCCATCGTGCCGGGGCCTGTCAGTGTAGAGGCCGTATCTGAGACAACGGAGAAACTCATCGAGGATGCCGTTCGACTGGCGTCGATTGCCCCTAATGTAGTCATCAAGATACCAATGACAGTGGAGGGTCTCAGGGCGGTTCCCATCCTTGAGGAACAGAAGAACGTCAAAACAAATGTGACGATGATTTTCTCGTCCACCCAGAGCTTTTTAGCGATGAAGGCGGGCGCCAGCTTCGTCAGTATTGTCCTAAGCCGGCTCGATGCCGTGGCGAATGAGAGCGATATTCTCGTCGAAGACGCTGCTATCATTAGAAATAACTACGGCTTCGACTCAGAGATTATCGCCGGCAGCATCAAGACGCAAAACCACATTCTTACCTGTCTTCGGGCGGGCGTTGACATCGCAACTATGAATCCCGACCTGTTCTTCCAGATGTTCAAACATCCCCTGACGGATGCAGGCCTGGCCCAGTTTGCCAGGGATTGGGAGAATGTACCCAAATAGACGAGGAGATATCTCATGACAAAAACGTGGCTTATTTTGGCGATTGCCTTATTTTTATATCAGAGCCTCGGAGCCCAACCTGTTCCGGGCGATGTATTCCGTGAATATTGCTGGTTCTATGAAAAAGGCGATGCGGGACAGTCTATCCGCGTGGGAGGTAAACAGGGCACCTATTACCCCGACCGCGGCTCCGCGCACGGTTATATCAATGCCCCTTTCACATGGCCGTTTGCTATCGATCTGGAGGATGCAGTCAAGGGCGAGATCGTGGCTGAAAAAATCTTGTGTCATGATGGCACCACCGGCCTGGCCATCCAGATCAACGACAGTGAGTGGTTTTATTTTCCCCAAGCCGGCCACATCCCCGCCCCCCGGGCTATGTATCAACACCACACCTATCCTGTCCTGCGCGTACCGGTATCGGTGTTCAAATCGGGTTCCGGCAATCGTTTCCGCCTGCGCGTGGATCCGAAACATCCATGGAACTGGCCTCAGAACCTGATCAACGGCCTGCATATCCGTATCTATTATAATCCCCAGACCAAATCCCATCCTTCAGGAACTGTAACGTCGCCGCAAGCCGGTGATTCTCTAAGTGATACATCGAAACTAACGGTCGATGCCCAGAGCCCCAATAGCACCATTTCACAAGTTGACTATGTAGGCCTGTATGAAGATGTCAATCTCGAGGGTGACGGTGTGTACCGCCAGTGGCACCATCTCTATTTTCACGGCCGGCTTATGCACTACATCGGTTCTACCACTCAAAGCCCTTTTGCGGTTGACTGGGATACGACCTGGATTCCTGATCAGAAAGAACCTATGCACATTGCCGCTCGTATTTCCGACAGCACAGGGCTGACCTATCAAACTGAGGCGATAACAGGACTTTCGCTCCAGCGTATGACACGATCCGTGGAACTTTGCAAACCTTATGATATTCCGCAGAAATGGGTCACACGCAGCGGCGATAAAACAGAGTGCTTCGATATACAAGGTAATCTGGGCCGAGCTGAAGCTGCCCAATTGGTATGGTCGAGCTGGAGCCCGGGTTATATGCGCGGTATCTCAATCAACGGCACGCAGGTTTTTGACCGGGAAGGTCCTCACTACCAGACCTATTATCACCGCGTGACTCTGAAGGATATTAGCGCCTTTCAACCTGGGCGCAATAAGCTCACTACAGGTAAGACACCAAAGATCAATGGAAAGATGGTGCATGGAATGGAGGTCAACTGGCCGGGTATTATGGTACTTATACAATATCATCAATAAGGAGACTGAAATGAGTTCAATCAAGGGTCCGGGTATTTTTCTCGCCCAGTTTCTCCGCGACGAAAAACCATACAATAATCTTTCGAATATTGGCCGATGGGTGGCCGGTCTCGGTTACAAGGGTGTCCAGATTCCAACGTGGGATAGTCGAGTGATCGACCTTGACAAGGCTGCCGAATCCAAAACCTATTGCGATGACCTGAAGGGTAAGCTCAAGCAGATCGGACTTCAAATCACGGAGCTGTCAGCGCATCTGCAGGGACAAGTCCTGGCTATTCATCCGGAGTATGAGGTTGCCTTCCAACCTTTCTACCCGGAGGGCTTAAGAGGCAATGAAAGGATCGAGTGGGCAACCAGGGAATTGAAGAAGGCGGTCGCCGCCTCGGCAAATCTTGGTCTGAAAAGTGTGCCCGTCCTGTCGGGCGGCTTTGCTTGGCACATGGTGTACCCGTGGCCGCAAAGGCCCCCCGGATTGATCGATGAAGCCTTCAAAGAGCTGCACAAACGCTGGAAGCCGATCCTGGACCTGGCAGAAAACAGCGGTATTGCCATATCATTCGAATTGCATCCAGGCTCCGATCTTTTCGATGGGGCAACTTTTGAGATGTTTCTGGATGTGTCGAAACATCACCCTACTGCGTGTTTGTGCTATGATCCGAGCCACTTCGTGCTTCAACAACTCGATTATCTCGATTTCATACGGCTTTACGGGCAACGGATCAAGTCCTTCCACGTTAAGGACGCCGAGTTCATACCGACCGGGCGCGTCGGTGTTTACGGTGGTTATCAATCCTGGGCCGGACGAGCCGGCCGGTTTCGGTCGCTCGGTGACGGTCAGGTCGATTTTAAATCTGTATTTACCCTGCTCGCCGAAGCAGGCTACGTCGGCTGGGCGGTCCTGGAATGGGAGTGCTGTGTCAAGAGCCCCCAGCAGGGGGCCAGAGAGGGCGCGCCGTTTATCGCTGAGCACATTATTGAAACTACAGAAGTCGCTTTTGATGATTTCGCTGGCGGCCAGACCGATATCGAGGTCAACAGGAAAATTCTCGGCCTAAGTTGAGAGCAATCTTTTGGAGGTAAAGAAAATGAGTGTTATAAGATATCTCACGGATCTTAAGAGACTGTTGGTTCTGAGTTGCTTTTACTGCCTTGCTCTTCCTGCTTTTTCCAGGCCCATAACGCTCGAGCACGTCGTCATTGACGAGGATGCCATCGGGCACAGAGAAGTCGGTGATATTGACCGAGACGGCTTCAATGATATTGTCGCGGTGAATTCAGGAGAGTCCGAACATTCGATCGTATGGTACGAATATCCAAATTGGAGGCGGCATCGTGTCGTGAACATAAACGGGTTCAGCGACTACAAGGCTTATCGTTCCTGCGACATTGAACTTGCGGATATCGATAGCGACGGCGATCTTGACGTGGTCGGAAGAATCGGCAGGCCGGAAGACGACAGGTACGGAATCAATTGCTGGTTCGAGAATCCCGAGCCCGGCAAGAATCTGACCGAAGGCGAATGGAAACGCCATGACATCGGCGAGAGCTACTATGCAAAGGATTTGGAAGTGTCGGATCTGGATGGTGATGGCAAATTGGATTTGGTCTCACGAGCCCTGAACGCCAAACTTCATATCTATTTGCAAGAGGATTCATCGTGGAAAGAGAGGGTGCTGGATATAACGCATCACGACGGCATGGACGTTGCAGATATGGACAGGGACGGCGATCCGGACATCGTGCTCAATGGTTACTGGATCGAAACGCCGGATGATGCGTTAAGCGGAAAGTGGGCCAAACATGATTTTGACAAGAAATGGTATACACAAAAAACGGGTAAGAAAGGCGCGTGGTATGATAACAATTGCAAAGTCGCTGTCGCCGACATGAATGCAGATGGCTGCCTTGATATCGTAATCGACCAGGCCGAAGATAAGGATTATCCCGTTTCCTGGTACCAGGCTCCGGCTGATCCCAGAGATGGCAAATGGATCGAGCACGTGATTGGCCAGGTAGACAAGTGCCACAGTCTGAAGGTTGCTGATTTTGACAATGATAGTGATTTGGACATATTTGCAGCCGAGATGCCCAATATGGCTCAGGAAGCCCCGCATCCGGTAATGATCATTGTCAATCAGGGTGATTCTCTTACATGGAGAAAGCAGGCCCTTGCCGACTATGGCAACTACAGCGCTCAAATCGGAGACATTGATAATGATGGGGACATGGACATCATTGGTCTTCGCAATCACAATCGTGCACCCATCGAGATGTGGCGAAACAAGACGAGTGACAACAAACTGTCTCTGGGCAAGTGGACTTATATTGAGGTCGATAATCAGCGCGGAAAATGGGGCGACTGGGATGAGCCGAACTGGCTGAGATATTTCGGTCTGGCCATGACCGATGTGAACTGCGACGGCTACAAGGATATCATCGCGGGGCGTTACTATTATCGCAATCCCGGCGGCGACATGACCGGTCAATGGTCGCGTATCATGTTCGATTCAAATGTAGATGCCATGCTTGCTTTGGATGTGGACGGCGACAAGTTTGCCGATGCGATTGCCGAGGCACTGCCGGACGTGCTCTGGCTCGAAGCCGAAGACGTACAAGGCAACTCGTGGAAGGCAACTAAGATCGGGACTATGCCGAAGACGGGACATGTGAACGGCCAGGGCTACATGCTCGCCCAGATCATACCGGGCGGCAGGCCTGAAGTTATCCTGGCTGCAGAAGACGGCAGTTACTGCTTCGAAGTGCCGAAGGATCCGGAGATAGGAAACTGGCCGAAAAGAAGGATTTCCTCCGAGACGATGGATGAGGGCATCGGCACCGGCGATATAGACTCCGACGGCGATATTGATATCGTCTGCGGGCGTGAACAAGGAGGTAATTTCAGCGTTGTCTGGTTTGCCAATCCCGGAGACGGCAGTAGCGATTGGGCAGGTAAGGCCGTCGGTCCGAGCGAGCATGCCCCGGACCGTATAGTTCTGGCTGACATAAACGGCGACGGCAGATTGGACGTAGTTGTTTCCGAAGAACGCTACCCCGGCAAAGAGCCTGATGCGAACCTGTGCTGGTATGAGCAATTGGCAGGGGGCAAGTTTGAGTGTCACACCATAATCACCGAGTATTCGCTCAATAACCTTGATGTTGCCGACATGGACCGGGATGGTGACTTCGACATTGTTACGTGCGAGCACAAAGGGCCAAAAGGAAAGTTTAAGCTGCAAATCTTCGAGAACGACGGAAACGGAAACTTCACGGAACGTCTCGCCGACAGAGGTAAGGAGAGTCATCTCGGCGCCTTGCTGGCGGATATGGATAACGATGGAGATCTGGACATTGTCAGCGCAGCCTGGGACAACTATCGGTACTTACACCTCTGGCGGAATGACGCTATCAAGTAGAGCGGCGGTTTTGTGAGTACCGGATTACGGAACGAATATAACTATTCAATCGAGTGCAGAAAGGCAAATGTAATGTTAATAGAACGGATAGGTTCAAGAATAGCATTGATGTTTCTTTTAACCCTTGCGTTTCCGGCATGGGCCTGGCCTCAAGAGGCGGATATGCCCTTCGACCACGTCATCCTGGATCGTGAGGGCCCGAAAGATCCCTGGGCGAAAATCGCAGGAGACATTAACGGCGATGCTTTCCCCGATGTTGTCATCGGCGGCCGCCAGGGACCTCTCGTGTGGTATGCATATCCAACGTGGTCCAAAGCGGTCATTGCCGATGGCGGCTATAAAACCGTCGATGGTGAGCTGGGGGACGTAGACGGCGACGGCGATTTGGACGTTGTCATGGGAGGTCTGATATGGTACGAAAATCCTCGCCCCGGCGGTGACCCTGCCAAGAGGAAATGGAGAGCACACAAGGTCGCCGATCATCCCACACACGATGTAGAACTTGCCGATCTCGACTGCGACGGTGATATGGACATAATCACTCGCGACCAGTCTGAGTTCGGTCATAAGGCAGGCAATAGAATTCATATATGGCGTCAAGACTCCGGCGACAAGTGGACTGAGAAGGTTATCAACTGCCCTCATGGAGAGGCAATAGCTATAGGTGACATAGATAGGGACAATGATCCCGATATCGTGATCGGAGGCATATGGTTTGAGAACAATCGGGACATTGTCAACGGGGCGTGGAATAAGCATCGGTTTGCCGATTGGCATCCGAATGCCACGGTGCAAATAGCCGATATTAACGGTGATGCCCGGCCGGACGTGGTTTTGTCTCCATCCGAGCTGAAAGGGCAGTTTTATAAGATGTCCTGGTTCGAAGCGCCATCCGATCCAAAAAGGGAAAATTGGACCGAGCATATTATCGCCGAACCTATCGAATGCGTTATTCATGGTTTGGTGACGGCTGATATCAACGGTGACGGCATGATCGACGTGGTCTCATCGGAGATGCACCAGGGATCTGATCCCGACGAAGTGGCTGTTTTTATAAATCGTGCAAACGGTTCGGCCTGGAAAAAGCAGATCATCTCTTCCAGAGGATCGCACTTCATCCGGGCCGCCGATATTGGCAATGATGGCGACATTGATATTATAGGCGCAAACTGGAGCGGTGGTTATCAGCCCATTGAGATGTGGGAGAACAAATCCGGAGGCTGGGTCCATCTGTCGAGCAGAAAAGAAGATTTGCCTTCGGCCGACGTCGGGCGGCAGGCGGCTTCATTGATCCTTGATATAGACAAGGACGGCGTGAATGATTTTGTTATAGCCGGATGGAGTGAAGAAACGAGTATGGTGTGGTTCAGACGCACTGCTGAAGGATGGGAGAGATATCTTCTCGATAATCGAAAAAGCCACATCGAAGCCGGAGGGACATATTGGGATATTGATGGCGACGGGGATCTTGATATTCTCCACGGCGGCAGTTGGGCCACGAATGAGGTCTGGTGGTGGGAAAATCCTTATCCTAACTATGATCCCGATACACCGTGGAATCGTCATACCATTAAAGATTCAGGCCGGAAGCAGCACCACGACCAGATATTCGGCGATTTTGACGGTGACGGCAAAGCCGAGCTGGTCTTCTGGAACCAGACAGCACAGAAACTTTTAATTGCCGACATACCTGATCAACCAAAGAAGAAGGAGGACTGGTCGTTTGCCGAGGTTTGGTCGTGGCCCCTCGCTTTCAAGTATGAGGGCTTCGCCAAAGCGGATATTGACCTCGACGGCAAGACCGATCTCATCGGCGGGGGATATTGGTTCAAGCACATAGAAGGGACCACCTACACAGCCAATCAAATCGATGACTATGGCATGTCGCGTTCGGCCGTCGGTGACTTGATAAAGGGCGGCAGGCCTGAGATTGTCCTTGGCTCCGGAGATGGCGTCGCACCGTTGAATCTCTATTGCTGGAAGGACGGCAAATGGGAGAAACACATGTTGATAGAAAAAGTTGATCACGGCCACACACTCCAAGTGGAGGATATCGACGGCGATGGGAATCTCGACATCTATACCGCCGAGATGTACGATCCCGGCCCGGCCTTCAAGTGCAGACAGTTGATACTCTACGGTGACGGTAAGGGCAATTTCGACACCGAGGTCATCTCTATGGGTATTGGCACTCACGAAGGCCGACTTGGTGATCTCGATGGCGATGGGGATATCGATATACTGCAGAAGGATTTTCAGAAAGACCAGCGAGTTGATGTTTGGCTTAACGGTGGAACGTACAAACCAAAGGGTGCCTGGTGGAATGGGAAGTACAAATACCGCCTACCTGTGCGAGTGGGAACAGGGAGTATCGAGAGAATCGATAAACCGGCCGAAGTTGATATTGACTTGGCCAAAGAACTAAAACGACTCTGTGTGAATGGCTCAGTAAACGAAGGTTCAATTCGGATTGTGGAAGTCGCATCCGACGGTAAGGTGATCGATGATTCGGTGGACTTCCAATTCGACAAAGCATTGCAGGGCGATGCCGGCACCCTTGCAGAAGGCAAGTTGACTCTCATGCTCAAGGGTATGACTCCTGCAGCAGGTACGCGAGTTTTTTACGTTTACTTTGGCGGTCCGAGCGATGTGCCGGCACCAGAGTTTGAAGGGCTTATCGCATGCACAGATAACGTCCGGCATAAAGACCAGGACAGTATAAAAATAGCGACAACAAATGCGACTTACTATTATCATAAAAAAGGTGCCGCTTTTGCCAGCCTGGAAGACACGGACGGAAACGACTGGCTCGGATACAATCCCGGCGTCGGGCCGATTAGCAAGAGCGGTTCAGGGGGCAAGTATCGCGGACTGCCTAACATGGGTTATCCCGAGGGATATTGTCATCCGGGCAAAACAGTTTCGAGTAGCAGGATTGTCAGCCAGGGTCCCATCAGAGTTACTATCGCTTCAGAGTCGAATGATGGCAAGATGAAGTGCCGCTGGGATATCTTCCCGGACTACGCACGGCTCACGATTCTGAAGATGCGGACTCCTTACTGGTTCCTTTACGAAGGAACTCCCGGGGGCAAACTCGGAATAAATTCCGATATTTGTGTAAGGCCGACCGAATCCGGCGGTCTTAAGACAGCAGCTTCACTCAAATGGGACGGCGATATAGTCAATCTGTCCGGCCCGGGTGAATGGCTGTACTTTGCTGTTCCGAAAGTGAAAAGGTCGTTGTTCTTAATCCATCATGAAGATGACGAGGGTATCGATTCTTATTGGCCGATGAACGAAGAGATGACTGTTTTCGGCTTTGGCCGAAATGGTCTGAATAAATTTATGAGGACTTTGCCTGCTCAATTTACGATTGGCCTATGTGATGGGATTTCTTTCGCGGATGTCTCTAAAGTGATTGACTCGGCATACCGAGATTTTATCATACACACAGGTCCCATACAGACACAAAGCGATGTAGAGAACCTCAGTGTCAGCAAAATAAGGTAGGCTCAGAAAGGAGAAGATTAACGTGGCTGAACAAGGATATAAGAAGTTGTATGGTCAATATCAGATGAGACAGCTTATAGTTTTATTAGTCATTATCTCCGGACTGATACCTGTCCAGGCAATGGATAGGGAATTAGTCAATACTTCCCGAAGCCCGCATGTACGAATGCGGAATGTCGATATGGATGCCGTCCGTTGGACCGAAGGATTCTGGGCCGACAAGTTTGAGTTGTGCCGCAGGGCCATGCTCCCCAGCGTACAGCAAGGCTTACTTGATCCATTGAATTCCGAACACCTGATCAACTTCAAAATCACGGCCGGGCTGGAAAAAGCTCCCCGTAACAGCGTCGACTGGAGTGATGGTGACTGTTACAAATGGCTCGAATCGGTCGCTTTGGTCTATCAGGTTACCCGGGACCCAAAACTCGACCAGTTGATGGACGAATGGATCGATATCATCGCAAAAGCGCAGGCCCCGGACGGCTACATCGCCACGCAAATCGGAAATAACACTGCCAACCGCCTTAAAATGCCCCATAGACATGAACTCTACTGCATGGGGCATCTGCTTACCGCCGCCTGCATCCATCATCGCGTTACCGGTAAGGATAGTTTCCTCGGTATTGCTCGTAAAACAGGCGATTTCCTTTACGAACAATTCCAGCCCCGCCCCCCGAGACTTGTGCATTTTCCGTGGAATCCCTCGGCTTATATGGGTTTGATAGAACTATACAGGACTACGCGTGACCGCCGCTATCTCGAACTGGCAGGAATACTCATCGACAACCGCGGCAGCAGCCCCGGTGGCGGAGACCATCGCAATGGCGGCACTGACCAAACCCAGGACCGTGTACCATTCCGAAACGAGACACAAGCGGTAGGACACGCCGTATGTGCGACCTATCTGTATTGCGGAGCTGCAGACCTTGTTGCCGAAACCGGCGAGAACACCTTGCTTGAAGCATTGCGCAGAATCTGGCTCAATGTGACAACACGAAAGATGTATATCACCGGAGCTGTCGGTGTTGGCGGCGGCGTATCTGCAAGCGGAGATCCCCTGCATGAAGCCTTTCTTGCAGATTATGAGCTGCCCAGCCGCAGCGCCTATTGTGAGACCTGTTCCAACATCGGAAATGCCATGTGGAACTGGCGTATGCTCGCTCTTACGGGTAATGCAAAATATGCCGATGTCATGGAGCGGGTGCTTTATAACAGTATGCTCTCAGCGGTTAGTGCCGACGGCAGGAAATTCTTCTATTGTAATCCCCTCAAGTGGACCGGGGAGCAGACCGGACCTCATAAGCACCATACGGCAACAAGATGGTCGGTTCACAGTTGTTACTGTTGTCCGCCCCAGGTAGCTCGCACTATCGCCGGCCTCAGTGGTTGGGCCTATAGTGTATCGAAAGAAGAGCTCTGGGTGCATCTTTATGGCGGCAGCACGCTAACAACCCAATTGCCCGACGGTACAGAAGTATCTCTGGAACAAGAGACCATGTATCCCTGGGATGGGCATATCACTATAATCTTCCGCAATACTCCCGAAAAGCCTGTTTCTCTGAAATTGCGAATCCCCGGCTGGTCAGAAGAGGCGACTCTCAAAATAAACGGTAGAGATTCTCAAAGTGCACCCAGGCCCGGCTCCTATGCAACTCTGAGACGAAAATGGTCTGCCGGCGATAAGATAGAACTCGAATTACCCCTGGAAGTCAGGCTGATCGAGGCCCATCCCGACGTTGTCGAACTCCGTAGCTCTGTTGCGGTCATGCGAGGTCCCATCGTCTATTGCCTTGAATTGCCTGAACAACAAAATGGGCAAAACATCTGGAACGAAGGTATTTTCCTGCCCGAAAACATCCGTTTCAAATCCCGTTTCGATAAAAGCCGATTGGGGGGGATAACGGTTTTGACTGGCCGGGCCCTGAACGCTGGGGGAAAACAACGTTTCGGCCGTGAAAAACAAGCATCAATTTCTTCCCGAAACGCCGATTGGACAAATCAGCTCTATCGCAGGTTTGAATCCCGTTCTATCAACGGAAGTGAAATCGGAAACATCGACATTGAATTGATACCCTATTTCGCGTGGGCAAACCGCGGCGTGTCCTGGATGGAAGTTTGGATACCACTGGTAAGATAATTGCCATTTCCAAAAGTATGCCTAATTTTAATTTTGCAAAAGTTCATTTAAAAACTTGCCTGTATCCGGATAAGATGATGCACGGAATTTTGTCCCCTATGAGACTTTTACACACAGCAAGCGTTAAAATCAAATGGAATGGTGTGCTATCATAGGGACCACCGCAATCGGCCAAAAGAGGTCTTTATGCCCCTGTACTTTGAGCCGGGCGAAGAAGCTCAGGTGGACTGGTACACTCAGATTCGAGTCTTCTGCTTGACCAGAGTCATGAATTATGGTAACAATGATGTCGATCTGGATAATGGCCAAGTGGGCGGCCAAGGACATTGAAATGAAACAGATCGTTCGGGTAAAATGACGTGTTGCAGGGTGCAAGAGCACCTTTTACGAAGTTAAATTGAAATCACGGCTTGAAAAGAAAAGGAGGTTCGAAAATGGCATCGAAACGAATCGAGGTAATGATTATATTGACAGTTATGGTCTTGGCGATAGTGATTTGCAGTCAAGTCATAGCGCTTCAGCCGGTGAAGGACAACATAGCGCCGCCTGGATTTCGCGCACTATTCAATGGCAAGGACTTCACCGGCTGGAAAGTCCCCGAAGGTGACAACGGGCACTGGAAGATCATAGCCGGCGTCATCGACTACGATGCCGAGAGCGAGGCTAAGGGTGATAAAAGCCTTTGGCATACCGAGGATTTCAAGGACTTCGTGCTACATGTGGACTGGCGGATCAAGGAAACACCCTATATCAATCCGCGTATACCCTACATATTGCCGGACGGCACCCACGCTAAAGACATCACAGGCAAGGAGATGAAACTGGCCCTGCCCGATTCAGACAGCGGTGTTTTCCTGCGCGGGGCCGGCAGGAACCAGGTCAATATCTGGTGTTGGCCGATCGGCTCGGGAGAGTTCTACGGCTACCGCATGGACAAATCGATGCCGCCGGAAGTTCGGGCGGGTGTGACTCCCTGCCACCAGGCCGATAAGCCCGTAGGCCAGTGGAATCGCTTTGAGATCACTATGCGGGGCGACCAAGTCATGGTTGTGCTTAACGGAATCAAGGTTATCGATAAGGCCCGGCTTCCGGGCATCGCCGAGAGGGGCTCCATCGCCCTGCAGCACCACGGCGGCAAACGCAACGGCCAGTGGAGCAGCCCGCCCAGCCTGGTGCAGTTTAAAAACATCTTTATCAAGGAGTTGAAATAGAAGTGCCCGCATGTCTGCATTAAGTATCGTGTTTTCTGAAAAGAATAATATTGCTTTGTGTAGACCTTTATGGTATATTGATTATTAGTTAGAACACATTCACAGGGCTGAGGGTATCTCGCTTTTTCCTCTCCCTCCGCACCTCAGCCCTGTTTCCTCCTTTTATCAAAGGATCTAACTGAAGTTATATGCATACTTTTCTTGTTGCCGTTGTTCAAATGCTGTCTATGGCAAAGAGCAAGTATCGAGTGCTCGTGGATGCTTTGACGGTGTTCCATTATGATATATTTCGTTCTCGGACAGTTTCATGATTTTGTTGTTGTGGGTCCAGCTTGAGAAGTTTCTTGTGCGATCATGATCCGGGAATTGTCGATAAAGAATTCCAGGGACTTCTCTTTCCAGTGATTCTAATGACCCATCCGGCCTGGCAATACAAGTAGGCCACGATGAATAATGGCCGGATGAATTGCCGGCAATGACCCACATTAAGTTGTCCGAGGCTCTGACCCTGATTTCCGCAGGTATGATCTCGTCAAGTATGGTCTTGCCTTTATGGTGTGCGTTATAGAAGGAATGAAACATTATCTTAACACCTTTATGTCTGTATATATTATACATCTCCGGAAAACAAGAATCATAGCATATCAAGAAACCTAATTTGAATCCTTTCAACTCAAGAATTACAGTGTGGTCACCGGGAGTGTAGAATCTTAAATCACCGCCCGTCAGCATGGACTTGTCATAACGATCGACAATCTTTCCTTCGTCTGAGATTATGTAAAGACAATTCAAGGGCTTTTCATTTTTGCTAATGTAATGAGCTGATCCTAAAATGACCCAAATGTGATGTTTTTGGGCAAGTGACATGATACTGTATGTTTCATCTCTTAATTTAGACCAATTGAAATTTTCAAATGACGGTATGTCTTTGGGTGGGTATCCAGTGAGAGCTGCTTCTGAAAAATGAACTATATCGGCTTTGTTCAGAGCCGCCTCCTTGATGAACCGCTTAATGTAATCTGCATTGCTCTGAATATTCCCGGACACAGGGAATTGGCACGTGGCCACTTTCAGCTTTTCTTCAGAGCGACTTTTCCCGGAAAAGCCTGTCAAGAATATGGCAGCTAACAATGAAACTCGTAACAGAAGAGATGTTACGTGTTTAATCTTAAAGTTATATGAATTTGTTCGTTTCAACATATTTCTCTCCTCTCTGTCCATATCATGTTCTTTCTGTCGTAATACATATGACTATGATTATACAGTTCTATACAAAAACCTGAACGATTTTAATGTCTCATTCGGGGAATGGGACATGAAAAAACTGTCCGAAGATGTGTTTTTGTGCTAAGATGCGACTTTGGGTGTCATATACTTGTTAGTACGTGGACTTTAAGCACTGAGTTTGAGAAAGGATGTGCAAATGTCAAATCATCTGAGCAGACGGGACTTTATGAGCTCGGCCTTGAGCAGCGCCGCGGCAATCGCTTTGTCCGGATGCGCCGGCGCTATTCGGCAAAATGCCGCTGATTCGTCCGGCGGCAAATCCAACATCGTACTGATGTTCATGGACAACGTCGGCTACGGAGACCTGGGCTGCTATGGTAATCGAGCCGTGAAGACGCCACGAATCGACAGACTCGCTGCCGAGGGCGTTCGCTGCACCGACTTCTATATAGCATCGCCGTCCTGTATGCCCTCTCGGGGTGCGATGCTGACCGGCAGACATGGGATTCGCAACGGTCTGAACGAACAGCTTTGGAAGATCGACGAACACGAGCAGATAGCGTTGCCGCACTCTGAGAAGATCCTGCCTCGCTATCTCGCCTCGGCCGGATACGTTAGTGGGTGTTTCGGTAAATGGAACCTCGGCTTTGCCCGAGGGAGCCGGCCGACCGACCGCGGCTTCGATGAATACTTCGGCAATATATCCGGAAACTGCGATTATTACACGTATATTTACAACGGTCGCAACGATCTCTACCACGGCACCGAGCCGGCAAAGGCTGAGGGTTATAGCACGTATGTTTTTGCTGATGCAGCGTGTGAATTCATCAGAAGGAATAAGGACAAGCCATTCTTCTGCTATGTTCCGTTTAACGCGGCACATTATCCGAATCCGAAAAATAAGCCGGCCGGAACGCCATGTCTGTGGCAGGCCCCGGACGAAGCTTTTGCCCGCTACAGTTACTCACCAAAAACGCTCGATGAACGCGAGCGCTACCGGGCGGTGCTCACGGCGATGGATGACGGAATAGGCAGGATCCTCGACAAGCTCGACCAACTAAAGTTGACGAAAAATACGATAGTCATCCTGCTTTCGGACAACGGAGCGTTTATCATCCCTGCACGCGGAATGGAGTGCGCATCCAACTACCCGCTGCGAGCCGGCGGAACAACGCTTTGGGAGGGCGGCATCCGGGTACCCTGCATCGTTCGATGGCCCGGACGGATCAAGCCCGGGACCGTCTGCCGCGAGCCTCTGGTCAGCATGGATTTTGTGCCGATGGCGTTGCGTGCCGCCGGCCTTGATCTGCCAACCGACCGTGTGCTTGACGGCATGGATCCGACAGATGCGCTGGCCGGGCAGGCTGCCTCGCCGCACAAGTACCTCTACTGGAGCTGGGGCTCGAACAGCGCCGCGATACGGATGGGCCGCTACAAGCTCCTCCGCGAAAAGCAGAGCACCAACCAGGACTGGCAGCTCTTTGACCTGGAATCTGACATCGGCGAGACTGCCAATTTGCGCGCGGCAAAGCCGGAACTAACCGAACACCTCAAGGCCGAGTACGAGCGATGGGAAAAGGAAGCAACCAGCGGAAAATGAACATTAAAAAGGTGCCCTTCCCACGAGTTGCAAAACATTAGAATTCTTCGAAAATTCGTAGTCGAGTATACGTAATATAGCTCTCTCATTCAGGCATGCTTTGTATTTCCTGTTTTCTGGCTCCACCGATTGATCCGCAATTTTGGCTGGTATCCCAACAAGGCCAGGGCATTGGTAAAAAGCATGTTAAGGTCAAACAATGCGCAAACTTATCACACAAAAGCTCTGCCAAGGAAAAGGGCTGCGTATCTGAGACACACAGCCCTTCAGTATCGCAACTAACCGGGCATTATCCCGGCAACTATGGCTCGTATACAATCTCGATGCTGTCCGCATCAATCATACCCTGGACCTCGGCCTGGTCACTATAGGCGTCGAAATCCTCGATGACGCGGACTCTCGTTGTGGGAGCCAGGTGGCTGCTATTGTAGATACGGATATCGTCGTACAGCATCCGGCCGGTACCTTCCGGATCAGCATCGGCCTCCGGGCCTACACCCAGCGTCAGACGCATGATCCTGGTCAGATCAAGAGCCGCGTTCCGGGCCGCAAGCTCAGACAGCGGAATAAGCCATTCAGTCCACTCCTGAATATTCGTGGGCGAAACGGCTTGGTCCTCCGGATCATACTCCACCTTGGCCTGGTTGCCCGCTTCGTCCTCGACCGCAATATACAAAGGAGCCGGGGTGTTGAACGGTACGCCTATCTCCTTGTATTCTACGTTCGCCAGAGTCAGCGGGGCACCGTCCATCGTCACGTTGGAAAATATCGTGGTGTTAACCTCACTGCTGGTATGGGAAGTCATGGCCAGACCCATATAGGGTGGAGTATCTACGAAAAACACTGTCCTATATAATTCCTGCCAATCATTTCCATTTTCGCTCTCCCAGCATATAACGGAGCCCGTACCGGTACGTTGGATGCGCACCCAGTGCGGGGCATTTACATCCTGTATCTGGGTAACAACACCGCTCTGATTGCCACCATCAGATCCGCGCATTTCCACGACAACACCATTCTGGGGTGTGACAAAACAGAAGATGTAAGCTGAGTCGTCATCCAGGCCCGAGCGGACCATCACGCCCGCCTTGGCCCAATCATTGGTGGCCTCCTGTTCATCGACCCGGGCAATCAGGTCCGCGGATTCAGCGCTTTTATATGCGAATATAAATTCATCGTGCGTGCCGGCGATATCACTGCCTGCTACTTCCAGCGTAAACTTATCGTCTGCGTAAGTCACGTTAGACGTTGGCAGTTGGCGTCCTTTGAACCACACGCCCAGGATTGCGCCGTCGTCCGCAGTGAAGTCCTTGGATGGATCGAACCATCGCGTAAGCTCGGAGTAGCTGACTGCAGCGTTGTGATTATATGCCATCGGTAGGGATTGTCCTGATCCTCCGTGGACATCCCCGGTCTCCACGTACGGGGCGTAAACTGTATCGATCTCACCGCCTGAACCATTGCCCTCCGCCAGTTCGACCCACTCGTTATTTACAAGGTCCTGCATGCCCCAACTGTCCTGCCACTTTGAGTACACTATATGCTCGGCACTGTAATTCTCGAAGTCATCCAGTACCACAAACGGCGCGGTGGTGAAGCTCCAGATGTCTCCGGCCCATGGGCTCTCCGGATCGAGATCGTTCACCTCGTTGATACGCCAATAGTATGTTTTCCCGCGTTCTACCTGAGGCATGAATGTTGTCTCGTCAACCTGACCCATATCAACGCTGGAATCACCGGCGGACACGGCATCACGATCCTGACCGAGGTATACGTGGTGTTTAACAGCCTTGTTGCCTGTAGACCATGTCATTGTCAGATCCTCGACGGCTACGTCAACCGCACCATCAGCGGGGCGTGGACTGCTGGCCTTGGGCGGGGCCGATAACGCCTGGATGGGAATTGTCTGCAGGGGGATTCCTGCGGTGCTCCAGAGCAGTTCTATTTGAGCGTTGTACCCTACATCGAAGTATTCCACCACGATCTCGTGCTTGCCCGCTTCGAGTTCGACAAACCCCTTGACCTCGGAAAGACCCCAGGAAGCAAGCATGTCGTAAAAGACCACCTCACCATCGATCCAGCAGGCGGCCCCATCATCCTTGCGGGCCATAATCATATATGTATCCGTAATCGGAATCTCCAGTAGGCCTTCCCACCGGGCGGAGAAATTGTCTGCGGCTACCACATCGGTCTCCGGTGAATCGTTTTGCCATTCGAATGCAAGCGGACCCTCCACGCGGGTCAGGACCGGATTGCCCTGAAGGTTCTCGTTATTGAAGTAACTGCCCAGCAGGCCGCCGACGTCGGGACCCTTGGTAGTGAAGCTCCACACATCGCCCTCGGCCATCTTATTCGTAGTCATGGAATCCACACGCCAGTAGTAGGTGGTCTGCGGATCCAGTTGGCCGGGATCGTACTTGTTGGTCATAGCCATCTCGCCTACCATACCAACGGATACGTCGTCTCGGTTCTTACTGAAGTAAACCATGGCCATAGTGGCGTCCGCGCCGGGTTCCCAGGTCAACACTGTGTTTGGATCCACCCACTTCATTCCGTCCGGCGGATTGGGCGCCGAGGCTTTGCTCCTCTTGAGTTCGAAGTTCCACGCGTCACCGGCGATTGTATCATCCGCTGTCACAGTTTCCACCCGCCAATAGTACGCCTTACCGGATTCCAGCGTCTGGTTCAGGGGCAATGCGTTCTGATTCGTGGAACCAAGCAGAGTTCCTGCAGCGCCGGCTGTAACGTCCTCCAGATTCTCGCCGAAGTACACGTTGTGCGAAATAGCCCCATCTGTAGGCATCCAGGACAGAATCTGCGGAGCCTCTTCGAGCATGCTCTCGTGACGCGGATCCGGCTGGGTAGCCTTGGACAGGCCCACGGTGAATATATAGATCATCTCGTCGCTGGTAAGCAGGCGATTGTACATACGCACATCGCTCAGAAAACCGTCCATAGCAGTGCCCGCGTAGGGTTGCCCTGCGGGCTGCGGGCAGCCGCACTTCTTGAACAGACGGTTATCCTCGTCACCGGTCGTACCCCAGTCCTCGTTCACGCGCGCACCCAGCGTTACTTCACAGTCGCTGTCGATGCGCCGCCCGGGGGCATCGGGATCCGTTGCCGCTGCTACATCGGCCCAGTCTGTCCTCGTGCCCGCCAGCTCGCCATTGACCCAGATGCTGGCGTACTCCTGGTCGTTGTCCCACATGCCGGTTATATGGTTCCATACATTATCCGGCGCATCGCCAGCCGCATAGCCGCCAGCGGGGGTGCGGGGATAGGCCCAGTGGACCAGGGTTCTGGCGAAGAGCATTTGCAGCTTGTAAGCCCGTTCGCCCTTGCCTACGAATGTGGCCCAGTTATTGGAATTGACCTCCTTGACCCATGCAGCGATTGTAAAGGATTGCCCTTCGAAGTCGGCCCAGGTGGGGGGATCCGTGCAAGAACTCAAATCGTTCGGGTCCTCATGCGGTCCTGGATTTTTGCCGCCTCCACATCTAATATAGTCCGTCCCATCGAAATAGAGAGACATGCCGCCTTCGTGGTCAACGACCCACTTCGGATCAGCGGATGCGGGATGGCCTGTTGCAGAGGGGAACTGACCGTGACGGCCATTGCCGCTGTAGTCGGTTACAGTAGTGCTGCCCGGACCGTCGTCGAGCTTCCACCAGGCCACCAGGTTGTCCATTCCCGGGTCTGTGCCCTCAGCAGAAGCCGCCGGGATCGCGGTTAGATATAGGCACAGACAGAAGAAACATGTAAGAACACATCTTCTACACATAGTTTTACCTCCTTCTTAAACTTGATTTGTTATGCCTCAACCACAGATATTGGGATAGTTACACTAACGATTGATATTAGTCATACGCACAGATCCTCCAAACACGCCAAATCTGTTGCGAGGGTCAAATTACACTAAATCCGAAATCAGAACTCCTACGAACAATCATACACCTTTACTGCCGATAAAACAAATGTTTTTTAGAGACTGTAGTAGCTTTACAGAGCAAATGAAACTTAACACATGTGCCTATAATGACTTATACAAGACCTAATGAGCCAATCGCAACACTTGA
>Ga0209121_10002099_pt1 | contig 20475 bp, 18 predicted proteins | sample Cruoilmetagenom3_FD_187292 | JGI IMG/M metagenome (GOLD analysis project Ga0209121, IMG submission 187292) | Oil polluted marine microbial communities from Coal Oil Point, Santa Barbara, California, USA - Sample 3 (SPAdes) (version 2) | ecosystem: Environmental > Aquatic > Marine > Oil seeps ...
GTTTGCTGCCCTGGTGTTTGATGGGCAATTATTCACCCGGGATTCCTTCCTTGTTACCTTCCTCGCTTTCATTCTTTTTTGCCTGACATCCAGTCTGGTGTATATCATCAATGATATAGCAGATATCGAAACAGATCGGCAGCATCCAGTAAAACAAGAGCGCCCCCTAGCATCAGGAAAGCTTTCAAAAAGAACTGCTATCATCGCTGCAGTAATCCTTTCCCTGTTGGTATTCCCCCCGGCCTTCATCATGGACCTGGGCCTCGGGTTGATCCTCAGCGGCTACCTGATCCTAATGCTGGTTTATTCCCTGTGGCTCAAACACGTGCCTCTGATCGATGTGATGATCCTCGCAGCTGGTTTTGTCCTAAGAGTGGCAGCTGGTGTGGTCATTATTGAAACACAACGCTTTTCACCCTGGCTGTTTGTCGCAACAACCTTCCTGGCGCTGTTCATCGGGCTGGGAAAGCGTCGAGCAGAAATCCAGCTACTTGAAACCAACGCTGGGGCTCATCGCCGTGTTCTCGATGGGTATACATTGGATTTTCTCGACCAATTATTGACAATCGTCCTCAGCGTAACACTAATGACCTACTGCCTGTACACTTTTTCTGCCGAGATTATGCCCGGCAGCCAAAGTATGATGTTGACAATCCCCTTTGTCATATACGGTCTTTTTCGCTACCTTTTTTTGATCCGTATTGAACACATAGGCGGAGCGCCTGAGGAAATCGTGTTAACCGACCATCCCATGCAAGCTGCGATTGGTCTTTGGGGTTTGACTGTGATCCTGATCCTTTATCTACTTTAACCTGGAGTGTGCATGGCGATAGTTTTCGGGAAAGCACCTGGCAAGATCATCCTGTTTGGCGAACATGCTGTTGTGTATGGCCAACCAGCCATAGCGATTCCAGTGACAAAAGTGAACGCAACTGCTCGTATCATACCAATTCTCACAGGAAAAACCGGGCAGGTTAAAATTCAAGCAGCAGATATCCAACTTGACACATCTCTCACAAACCTTGCTGAAGATCACCCACTTGGAACTGCTGTAAGGCTCACCTTTGAGGCTGTTGCAGCGATGCACATCCCCCCTTTCACTCTCCAAATCTCGTCCAATATCCCAATTTCAGCTGGCATGGGTTCAAGCGCAGCGGTATCTATTGCCATCATTCGAGCACTATCTGCTTTTCTGGGAAAACCTTTACCCAGTGCTGAAATTTCAGACCTCGCATATGAGGTCGAAAAAATTCATCACGGCACGCCTTCCGGGATCGATAATAATGTCATCACCTATGGAAAACCTGTCTATTATTTACGCGGGAAACCCATTGAATTCATTCCAATCAGTCATCCCACACAATGGATAATTGCTGATACTGGTGAAAAAACACCCACACGAGAAACGGTTTTATCTGTAAGTGCCCTATTTGATTCGGATCCCAAATATTGCGAACCAATTTTTGATAAGATTGGTCATCTCACGCAAAATGCCCGTCATGCCCTGAAGGTGGGAGATATCAAAACATTAGGTAAGCTGATGAACGAGAACCAGCAGCTGCTTGATGCATTGAACGTCAGCAGTCAACAACTGGACCACCTGGTAGATGCAGCCAGGACTGCTGGCGCTTCTGGGGCGAAACTCTCAGGTGGCGGACGCGGCGGCAACGTCATCGCCTTGGCACCCCAAGATAAGCTCAAATCAATCGAAGAAGCACTGGTCAAGGCTGGTGCACAAAGCACAATTTCCACGAGATTAAATGTAAGCGAGGAAACATGAACCAATCTAACCTGTTCTTCCTGAAACTGGGTGGCTCTTTGATCACTGATAAAACACGTCCTCTGACACCACGCATAGAGACGATTCAACGTCTGGCAACTGAAATTGTGCAAGCATTAAGAGACAATCAGACCATGCAGCTGCTAATTGGACACGGCTCTGGCTCCTTTGGTCATGCTGTCGCTGAGCGGTACAAGACCCAAACAGGTGGTGAGAATACAGCGTATTGGTTTGGATTCGTCGAGGTCTGGAGAGCTGCAAGGGAGCTGAATCAAATCATCTACCAGCACCTCTCTGAGGCAGGTCTGCCCATCATGGCTTTTCCACCTTCCTCTGGCGTGATTGCAGCAGGAAAACAAATTCAAAGCTGGGATATCTCTGCTTTAGAAACAGCGCTTTCACATGGTGTCATCCCCCTCGTCCAGGGAGACGTGGTTTTTGACACCGAACTTGGCGGTACGATCCTCTCCACCGAGACACTCTTTCGGCACCTTGCCGGGTTTTTACATCCTGGTCGGATCTTACTTGCTGGGCTGGAACAGGGGGTCTACCGAGATCCTGAAAAGCCGCAGGAAATCTTTTCTCACATCACTCCCGCATCCATTGAGGAAATTCTGCCTGCTTTGTCAGGCACCAATACTGCTGATGTGACCGGTGGGATGTCTTCCAAAGTTCAGCAGATGGTCTCCCTCGTTGAGGAAATTCCGACTCTGCAGGTGCAGATCTTCTCTGGTCAGGAGGAATGCAATCTCCAAAAAGCTCTGACTGGTCATCATCTCGGCACTCTGATTTCATCATAAATTTGACGATATAAAGAAAATGCAATATGTAATGCCGCATCATGTATTCCCTGGTAAATCCGGTATAATCTGTTTTCGATTATCACATCGGAGATTATTCGCATGATATTCACACGTCAACAGCTTGAAGAATTAGAAGATCAAAACCTGGCACCTTACGCCAATCACAGCATAAACAGCAAAGGTCGCAAGCACCCTGAGGACGAGCCGGAATATCGCACGGTATTTCAGCGTGATCGGGACCGCATCCTCCACACCAGTGCCTTTCGGCGGCTTGAATATAAAACCCAGGTATTCATCAACTATGAAGGCGATTATTACCGCACACGCCTGACCCATACACTGGAAGTTGCCCAAATAGGACGGAGCATTGCCCGTGCGCTTGGTGCCAATGAAGATCTGGTGGAAACAATCTGTTTGGCGCATGACCTCGGGCACCCCCCTTTTGGGCATTCAGGTGAATTAGCATTATCTCGGTTGATGATGGATTATGGTGGCTTCAATCACAATCACCACTCCTTTCGCATCGTAACTGAAATCGAAAATCGGTATCCAGAATTTCCAGGTTTGAACCTGACCTGGGAGGTACTTGAAGGTATCGTCAAACATGAAACAGAATATGATGTTTCTGATGCGAGCGAATTTACCCCAGATCTAAGGGGTCATCTTGAAGCACAGATCACCAATGCTGCGGATGAATTGGCTTATACAGCTCACGACCTTGATGACGGTTTACGTTCTGGTTTGATCACACCCGAAATGCTGGCAGGCGTTTCACTTTGGGAAGTCATTAATGAAAGTGTCGGTCGGCGCCGATCAGATATGCTTGATGATCTCTCACGGCATCGCTTGATCCGCCGCTTAATCGGGATTGAAGTAACCGACCTGATCCAGTCCATTGACCGGATGATCCGCAGAAGCGGTATTCGCACCGTTGAAGAACTCCAAAAGCTGCCCTATAACGTGGTCGGCTTCAGTGAAGACATGCATCGCCGCAATCGGGAGTTAAAAGATTTTCTTTTTAAAAATCTCTACAATCATTACCGCGTGGTACGCATGGCTGTTAAGGCTGAAAACACAATCAATCGTTTATTTAAGGCATATCTTAATGATTCCTCAATCCTGCCGACCCAATACCAGCAGGCCATTGATGAGAGAGGTCTTGAAGAAACTATTTGTTTCTACATCGCCGGGATGACTGACCGCTTCGCGATTGAAGAATATCAAAAACTGTTTGACCCCACCATACTACCCTGACCGCTATGGGTCAGCAAATTAAAGATTCTATTGAGGAAAGAAGATGAATAATATACATTACCTGACTCCAGAAGGCAAAGATAAGCTGGTAAAGGAATTACACGACTTAACAACAAAGGGACGAATAGACCTTTCGGAACGGTTGAAGCACGCCATCTCAATGGGTGATCTTTCAGAGAACGCAGATTATCATAAAGCGAAAGAAGACCAGGGATTCCTGGAAGGCCGTATTCAGGAAATTGAGACAATCCTGCGAAATTCAGAAGTGATCGTAGCACAAGATAATTATTCTGAGGTTTCCATCGGGGCAAAAATCACCATTAAGGAAACAAATTACGAACCGGAAACCTATCATCTGGTTGGCAGTAAAGAAACCAATCCACGTGATGGAAAAATTTCCCACGAATCACCTATTGGAAAAGCCCTGTTGGGGCATAAGGTTGGTGATTTAGTTGAGGTTGACCTCCCGGATGGAGACAAAATTCAATTTGAGATCCTGACAATTTCATAATCCCCTCAAACATAAATAAAAAGAGACCCCTGGTTCATATTCAGCCGGGGGTCTTTATTATCGTTGAGTTGACGAAAACAATCAGTTATTAATTCGCTCTTTCTTTTGGCCAAACGGACAATTCCAGCGTTAGCCTTTCGAAAAAGCTTTGGTCCGGAGCAGGTCCCTCACCATAAGCCATATCCACAATCCTTGCCTCAAGTTGTAATGTGGCTGTTTCCAAAAGCACACGTTTTCCAGGTTCTGCCAGGATGGGTTCTCCCTTTGATTCCAGGCGCATACGGATCTTATCATCCTCATGTGCATGGGCACTCATGATGACTTTGGTTACCGTTTGAATGTCATTTTTATCAAACAACCACACCTCAAAAGCTGCGACATGTTTCGGTTCACCAACGCCGATCATTTCCGAAATACCAACACCGCATTCGCCTAAGAATTCTCCAGTCGCTGCATCAATACTGAATGAATCATCATACAGGTCATCACCAATTACATAGGTTGTCATGAACTGTGCAACAGGTTCTGCTGGTACTTCCTGAACTTGTTGTGCCGGCTCTTCTGGGATATCTGCTGGGACTGCCATATCTTCACGTCCAAAGGTTTCCTTTATCCTTGAGACAACCTCGCTGCCTAGGGATTCGGAAGCAGATTCTTTGGAAGCCCTTGTCCGGATCACCAGGAAATAGAAGACACCACCTGCGACAAGAAGCAAACCCAAGCATAATCCACCGAGAAGCAGCCACTTAGGACCTCCGCCCTCTGTATCTTCCTCCAGGACCTCACTTAATGCAATGGTTGGTGTTGCTTCAGGTGCCCCTACTCCGACGATTGCCATAAAACTGGTGATTTGTTCAGGTTTAAGATACTTAGGATCCACCCTTACTGCATCCAGAGTTTCCTCCGCAGTATCCTCCAATTCAGACCAGGCTTTGGTCGCAATTGAGGCATCGCCAATCGAAGTGGTTGAAAAGATTGACATGCGCAGGTAATCTTCCCGAAGATCTTGCCGTAGGTGATATGGTGCCAAATCCGTCCACTGAACAGGCCAAATCCCCCATCCAATAATCAATCCCAGGATCAGACCCAATACCACCCCAACTGGAATGCTAACCCTGAAATCTGTCAAAGAAGCCTTGATTTTCTCCAATTTCATCATCAACTCCCATCATATTAATATTAAAATTAACGTTTTTACTATTGTAGATTAGTTGCAGAATTTCTGCAATATCAATACTTAGAGAATTAATTGCAAGCTTTATGCCAATTAAGTATTCCGGAGGATTTCATCCTGCAAGAAAGTTTCCTCACACGACAAACATTGTAAATGATGCTTATTTGTCATCACCAGGGTCCCACCACAATTCGGACAAGGTTTTGGTACTGGTTGTTTCCAGGATGTAAAGTCACAATCGGGGTATCTGGAACACCCATAGAATGTACGGCCCTTGCGGGTTTTACGACGAACGACATCCCCCTCTTTGCACTTCGGGCAGGTCATACCAATCTTCTCCAGATATGGTTCCGTATACCGGCATTCCGGGAAGTTGCTGCAGCTGATGAACTTTCCAAAGCGACCCCAACGGATGATCAAATCATGACCGCACTTTGGACAGTTCCGCCCCACCTTTTCAAGCTCCACCTTTTTCTCAGGCATCACTTCTTCAGCATGCGCTAACCTCTCAGAGAAAGGACCATAAAAATTACTTATCACTTCAACCCAGGCTTGATCTCCAGAGGCGATTTCGTCAAGTTCTTCCTCCAATTGCGAGGTGAAATTGATATCAACAATCCTTGGAAAGTATTCCACAACCAGGTCGTTGACCAGGAAACCTGTTTCAGTGGGTTCGAGACGGCTGCCAACACGCACAACATATCCCCGATTCTGTATTGTGGATAGGATCGCCGCATAAGTTGAAGGCCTTCCAATCCCATTCCCTTCAAGCAGCTGCACCAACGAAGCTTCGGTAAAGCGTGGTGGTGGTTGTGTGAAATGTTGATAGGGAAGCAGCTCCTTCAATATCTGCGTCTGTTTCTCCTTAATATCATCAATTGGAATGCGTGTGCTGTCACCCTCTTGCTCTTCCTTCTGGTCTTCATCTTTCCCTTCCTCATAGACTGTCAGAAACCCGGGGAATTCCAGTTGACTCCCTGAAGCTCGCAATAAGTAGACATGGTCTTTACCATTTCCCTGAATCTGGATTGCCAGGGTTTTATAAAGAGCGGGCTTCATTTGAGAAGCGACAAAACGCTGCCAAATCAATTGGTAAAGGCGGAATTGATCCCTTGAGAGATACTTTTTGATCGATTTTGGCTCTCTCAATACAGAGGTTGGGCGGACGGCTTCATGAGCTTCTTGAGCAGAACGAGTACGTGTCTTATATTTAGATGCCTTTGCAGGCAGGTAACCTTCTCCATAACGCCTCTTTACAAAGGCACGAACTTCTTTCAAAGCAGTTTCAGATATGTTCGTGGAATCGGTACGCATGTAGGTGATCAAACCGGCTGTCCCCTGACCATCAAGTTCCATACCTTCATATAACTGTTGGGCAATTCGCATCGTCTTACGCGCCGTGAAACCCAGCTTACGCGAGGCATCCTGCTGAAGCGTGCTGGTTATGAATGGCGCAGACGGCTTTCGACGTCGTGTTCCATGTTTAATTGAACGGACAATATAGCTCGATGTGTGCATATCATTAATAATCACATCAGTGACATCGGAATTGGACAGGTTTGGATCCACATCGTCAATCTTTGTGAGTTTCGCCCGGTATGGGACACTTCCTCCTTCGGGCAGGAAATCAGCCTCAATGGACCAGTATTCAACGGGTTCAAAGGCTTCAATCTCACGTTCTCTTTCAACAATCAATCGAACCGCAACCGACTGAACTCGACCCGCGGAAAGACGACTGCGCACCTTTTTCCAAAGGATTGGGCTGATACCGTAGCCCACCAAACGATCCAGGATTCTGCGCGCCTGTTGAGCATTCACAAGATCCATATCAATTCCACGTGGTTCTGCAAAAGCATGTGCCACAGCCTCTTTTGTGATCTCATGAAAAACAACGCGATTGGTGCGACCCTCTTCGATATCCGCTGCTTCCATCAGATGCCAGGCTATCGCCTCACCTTCCCGGTCCGGGTCGGTGGCCAAATAGATCTGTTCTGCCTTATTCGCCAGGGATTTGAGTTCTTTAACAACTTCTCGTTTTTCATTCGGTACACGGTAGCGAGGTTGGAATTCATTTTCTATATCAACGGATAATTTCGATCGCAAGAGATCCCTTACATGACCAACAGAGGCACGCACTGTGTATCCCTTTCCAAGGAAACGACTGACTGTCTTTGCCTTTGCAGGTGATTCAACGATCACCAGCTTACCCTTGCGCTGATTCTTCTTCTTCCGAGTTACCTCTGGTTTGGGAAGTCCTTCGTGTGCTTCCGTTCGCCCCATTCGATACACTTTTGTACCACAAACAGAGCATGTCCCTTTTGTGACAGGAGCACCTACGGCATTATAATCAGCCTGAGGATCTTTAATAATAGTTTTTTCTCGACACTTTACACAATATGCTTCCAAAATAATTCACTCCTACAAATAACGATCGCGACCGCTTTCTTTCAAATAACTAACGACTTCACGTACTCGTTGGGCTTGCTTTCGGTTGCAAACGAGCACCGCCTTTCCAGTATCAATAATAACCAGGTCATCAACGCCAATTGTCACAATCAAACGATCTGCCGATTCTTCACAAATGAGTGTACCCTGTGTGTCAAATGCAACTGATTCACCCCCCATTAAGATATTACCCGCCTTGTCAGGTTCCAGGGCATCAAATAGAGACTCCCAGCTGCCAACATCATGCCAGCCGAGATCAACAGAAGGGATCACGGCCACTTTCAGTGCATGTTCCATAATGCCATAATCGATCGTCTGGGGATGAATGGAAGGCCAAATCCGCTTGAGTGTTGCATCGTGTTTGGATGATTCCCATGCTTCGCCAATCTCTTTCAATTTCATGAACAGGTCAGGCATCTGGCGCTTTAATTCATCCCAAATGGTTTGCACCTTCCAGATGAACATCCCAGAATTCCACACGTGCTGATGGTCTGAAATCATCATTTGTGCTCGTTGAAGGTCTGGTTTCTCTTTGAATTTCTTGACCTGGAATGCACTCAAACTTTGAAATTCCCCAATTTCTGCTCCCTTTTGAATATATCCAAAACCCGTTGCGGGATAATCTGGAGTGATTCCCAATGTAACAAGGTAATTTTCCTGGGCGGCGGAATATGCTGCTTTGAGCAATTGTCGTAGATGAGCATCATTCTTGATCAAATGGTCTGCAGTCAGTATCGCCATAACGCCATCAGGGGTACGATGCTTAATCGCAGTAGCAGCCAACGCGGCAACAGAAGCAGTGCCCCTGGGCAGTGGTTCTATGACAAAGTTTTCTAACGGGATTTCGGGGTATTCCTCCCTGAGCAATTCAACCTGTTCTGCCACGGTAACAACCAGGATGCGCTTATGTGGGAATAAACCTTCCAATCGATCAACAGCATGCTGGAACAATGTTCGCTTTCCAGAAATGATGAGGGATTGTTTTGGCCGATCCATTCTCGAAAGCGGCCAAAGCCTGGTTCCGCTACCCCCAGCCATGATCACTGCAAAGTAATTATCAAACATCATCCTCTCCTTATAGCCTGGGTGTCTCATGTACACCGGCATAACGCATCCCACCGACATGCTGAATCAAACCTTTTAATTCCATCATTGTAAGTGCAGCGGAAACTTTTTCAATCGCCAATCCAGTTTCATTACAAATCTCATCAATATGGATCGGTTCATAATCCATGATCTGTAGTATTTTCGCTTCCGTCGTATCTGCGGGTAATACCTTTCGAGCGGCCTTTGTGGCTTCAACCCTGGATAAATCCAATACATCTAATACGTCTTGAGGTGAAATCATAGGACAGGCACCCTTTTGAATTAATCGATTGGTGCCCCGACTGGCAGGTGAAAGGACATTACCAGGTACAGCAAACACCTCCCTGCCCTGCTCCACCGCAAATTCAGCCGTGATTAATGCACCGCTCCTCTCGCCTGCCTCCACAACAATTGTTGCCAGTGACAACCCGGAAATTATCCTGTTCCTCGGTGGGAAATTGATGCCTTCTGGTTTCGTCCCCATAGGATAATTACTGATTACTGCGCCGTGTTCACAAATCGCCTCAGCTAACTTACGGTGCTCAGGTGGGTATATCACATCTACACCACTGCCCAATACAGCAATCGTGCGTCCACCTGTGTTGAGTGCGTGTTGATGCGCTAATCCATCCACACCACGTGCCAACCCACTGACAATCGTCATCCCATGACCTGCCAGGAAAATACTCGTGTCCCGGGTGACCTGCTGTCCATAATCGGTCAATCGGCGAGTCCCTACGATAGCTATTGAAAGCTCATCTTCAGGAGTTAATTGGCCTTTGACATAAAGCACAGGAGGAGGTTGGTCAATCTCCTGCAATAAACGGGGATACCCCACATCTTCCAAGGTTAGAACCTGCACACCTTTTTCCTGGATTGATACAAAAACTTGATCAAGATCTATTTGTTCGCGCAGATTGATCAAATTTCGCAAGGGACGTTCAGGTAAACCTGCTTCGCGAAAAGCCTCAGCTGGAGCGTGCCAGGCTATCGAAAGGTCACCAAAAAAAGATAATATCTGCTGAAATCGGACAGCTCCAATCCCCCTTACAAGATTAAAGCCTATCCAATATTTCTTTTCATCCGACATTAATCCCCCTCACCGTACCATTCCATCCTGGATACAATCATTCTTCCCTCTTCCAGATCAACGCTCTGGATCATATCCATGGTTGCTGGAATCAGCGTCTCTTCCCCTGTGTCATCCCTGACCAAGTACACATCATTCGCACCTGTCTCGAGAATCTCTTCTAAAACACCAAGAAAACGCCCACTGTCTTCATAGACATCCAATCCAATTATATCGTGATAGTAAAATTCACCTTTTGGTAAAGGTTTTAATTGAGTGGCTTTGATATAGAGTAATTGATTGGTCAATTGAGAAACAACGGTCCTGTCTGAAATTCCCTTAAATTTCAATAAAAGGAAAGGCTGCTTCCATCGTGTCTTTTCGATTGTGTAAGGTTTATAATCTTCTCCAATATAGACAATATTACCGGCATTGAGCAGTTCCAGCATCTTTGTGTGGAGTTCCAAGGGGATTTCACCAAGAATGCCATGAGCACGTCGTAATTTCCCCATTATTAGAAAGGCAGGCTCGCATGCATCCCGCGAGCCTGTGTCAAGGCTATCTTCTTGAGGCATATTAAATCAAATTGTGATTAATGCGGCTCAACAATATCGAGATTGACCCGGTTGCCTTCACGGGCAGCAGCAACCTTAAGCAGCGTCCGGATTGAGTTGGCAACACGTCCGCCTTTGCCAATTACGCGACCCATATCCTCCTTGGCCACTTGCAAATCTAATTGAACCGAATTCCCTCGTTTGAATTCCTTAATATTCACATTGGTGGGTTGATCAACCAATGATTGAACAATGAACTCAACCAACCCTTTCAGGTTATCACCATTCATTTTTTACCTCACTGTACTATAATCGTGTTTTTTATGGGTTAGTGCGCGGATCTGTCACCCGAGTCGAATAAACCTCTTCAGCCTCTTCAACAAGGGTTGTTACTTCCTCGCCTGCCTTGAACCGTTCATAGCGATCCCATAACTTAGTTTGCTTGAATAATCCATCCACAGCTTCAGATGGTTGTGCACCAACGCTCAGCCAATAATAAATCCGATCATCCTTCAAGACAATTGTGGACGGTTCTGTGCGAGGGTTATAATGACCAACAGTTTCGATAAAGCGACCATCCCTTGGGCTTTCTTTGTCAGCTACTACAACACGATAACTTGCCTGGTTCCGGGATCCTACCCGGCGTAAACGAATACGTACCATTGAAATAATTCTCCTATTATTTTCTAAGTGTTTTCATCTAATCAGCCCTATGATAAAAAGGCGTGAGAGAGCGTTGAAGGGAACGCCTGCCTCTCTTTTCATCCAGCTATCCCATCATGCGGCCAAATCCTTTGCCGCCTGATTTTTGTAATGTTTTTATCAACCGTCTGGCTTCGCGAAAACGTTTCATGACCTGGTTGACCATCTGTACTTCCAGACCAGATCCCTTTGCTATTCTGCGTCGCCGGCTGGCGTTTAACAATTTTGGCTTACGGCGTTCCTCTACCGTCATAGAGTTAATGACCGCCTCAATCCTTTTCAATTGATCTTCAGCGTCCTGGGGGTCCACCTGTCGGGCAACCTGACCCATCTGTCCGGGGAACATTTCCATGATCTGTCCAAGCGGTCCCATTTTTCGCATCTGTTTGATTTGTTTGGCGAAATCCTCAAGTGAGAATTCACCATCCATTAATCTTTTAGCTTGCTTCTCCGCTTCTTCCTGGTCAAGCGCAGCTTCGGCTTTTTCGATCAATCCCAGCATATCACCCATGCCCAGGATACGAGAAGCTAACCTTTGTGGATTATACTCCTCAATTGCGTCAAGTGACTCACCAACACCCAGGAATTTTATCGGAATTCCGGTCACTTCCCTAATTGATATGGCTGCACCACCTCTGGCATCACCGTCAATCTTGGTCATTAACAGGCCAGATACGGGTAAATCCTTGCGAAAACCTTCCGCAACATTGAGCGCTTCCTGCCCGATCATGGCGTCCACCACGAGTAAAATCTCCGAGATGGGGACGTTTTTCGCAATGGCATTAAGTTCATCCATCAACGTTTCATCTAACTGAGAACGCCCTGCCGTATCAAGGATGACGACACTCATCCCGCCCTTTCGGGCTGTTTGATAGGCTTCTTCAACCAGTTTTGGCGGTGTCAATCCATCCTCATAGAACACCGGCACATCAATTTGGTTCCCCAATATCTGAAGCTGCTGCACGGCAGCAGGACGGTATGGGTCACCAGCCGCAAGCAGGACACGTTCACCCTGTCCGCGCAGTCGTTTGGCAAGTTTGGCTGCAGTGGTGGTTTTACCAGAACCCTGCAGCCCGACCAGCATCAGCACATAAGGCCGATTACCTTTCAGGTTCAACGAACTTGGTTCACCCAGTGTGGCTATCAACTCTTCATTAACGATCTTGATCACCTGCTGGGCTGGATTGAGTGCGTTAGAGATGTTTTGCCCTACCGCGCGAGTCTTAACACGCTGCGTAAAGGACTTCACCACGCTGTAGTGCACATCGGCTTCAAGCAATGCCAGGCGGACTTCGTGCATGGCCTGGTTCACATCATCTTCAGAGAGACGTCCATGCCGGCGTAAGTTTTCAAAAATTTTTGATAATCGTTCTGTCAGGTTTTCAAACACAATAAGACAAAATCATTTCTACTTGCCAAACAATCAACATGTGATTTTAGCGCTTATCCAGCCTTCGGTCAAGTCGTGTGTGTGGTTTGTGATTCGCGAATAAAAATGTACATGTGGATGGCAATCTCTCAACAATTGATAAATCTTCATATCCGCAACGATTTCAACCAGTCAGGGTTAATCATAGCAATTGAAGCCCAAAATTATTCAATTCATTTTAATAGGTAAAGGAATTTTTTATGTCCAAAGTCGCTATTGTAACGGATTCTACCGCCGCTCTTTCTGAAGACCTGGTCGCAGCATATCACATCACCGTATTACCTTTGGTGGTCATTTGGGGGGATGAAATCCTGCGCGACAATATCGATATCGGTCCGGATGAATTTTATCAACGCTTATCAACAACCAAAACAATGCCCTCCACATCACAAGCCACAATCCAGGCCTTTGCTGACGCGTACAAAATGCTTGATGCGCATGGCTATGAAATCCTGACGGTCGTAATTTCATCTGGGCTGTCAGGCACCCTGGATTCAGCGATTCAGGCTAAGGGGATGGTCCCTGATGCAAAAATAACATTGTTTGACTCACAGCAGACCTCACTTCCTCTGGCATACATGGTGCTTTCTGCCGCCCGAGCAGCTAAACGCGGTGCTTCCATGGAAACTTGCTTAGAAATCGTGAAATCAATTCGTGAGAATACAAAGGTTTTCTTTGCAGTTGATACGCTTGAATTTCTCCATCGCGGGGGTCGAATTGGTGGTGCCTCACGTTTCCTTGGCACAGCCTTAAACCTGAAACCCATCCTAGAACTTGTGGAGGGGAAAGTTGAAGCTTTAGAAAAGGTTCGAACAAGAAAACGAGCCCATGATCGATTACTTGAATTACTCAAAACGCACGTCAATGGATATGAAAAGGTTAATATGATCGGGATCGTGTCAGCTGCTGCTGCAGAATCAGCAGCATACCTGCTCAACATAGTTAAGAAAGATTTCAACCCTGATGAAATTCTCCTTGCGAATCTCAGTCCAGTTATTGGCAACCACACCGGTCCTGGCACGGTGGGCGTGGCTTACGTGGCAGGTGTAGATCAAGACCTGTTGGATAGCTGACCTAATTATCACGTTGAAATTAAGATCACCTAATCACAGGTGGTCTTTTTTTATTCTCGATTTAAATTGATGACACACATTCCTCGTTTAATAAATATCTTCTATCCAAACATGAGCAATTACAACGTCCTTCATGATGACTGCATAAAATGGATATCACCAGGATATCCAGGTTCTTTAGCTTTGAAGAGTTGGGTAAATTTGTCATTTGCCATCACTTTTTGTCAAATATCAGTTAAAATTTAATCCTCATCAAGAAAAGAAAGGACTTTATGAACCCGGTGTTTGATATCGGCTTAAAACGCCCCAGAATATTGCTCCCCAAGTCGGATGTCGATTTGAAGAAATGGGCTGTCATCGCTTGCGATCAATTTACATCTCAACCAGAATACTGGCAGCAGGTCAAGGAGATTGTTGGTGATTCACCCTCTACCTTTCACATGATCCTTCCTGAAGTGTTCCTCGGCTCATCGGAAGAAGAAAATCGTATCCAAACCACCCAATCCACGATGAAAGATTATCTTCAATCAGGTTTATTCAAGCCCTTACATGATTTCATCTATGTATTACGTTCTACAGGTGGTCAAACTCGACGGGGACTGATGGTATGCCTGGATTTGGAGCATTATGATTACAACAAAGGCGCCCAAACCCTGATCCGAGCAACCGAAGGGACGATCCTGGACCGCTTACCCCCTCGCATCCGCATTCGTGAAAAAGCAGCCCTTGAGTGCCCCCATATCCTGGTTCTATTTGATGATCCCGAGGATACGGTATTCAGCCCTATCGATGCAAACATTGAAGCATATCAAACTTCATATGATTTCGAATTGATGCTTGGAAGCGGTCATTTAAAAGGGTTGATTCTCGACGACGAGAATACCAGGGAACACATCTTCAAGTCTTTAAGTAAACTTATCCAACCCGATAATTTTGCAAAAAAATACAATCTCGAGCCTGGACGCTATTCCCCACTCTTGTTTGCAATGGGGGATGGTAATCACTCACTCGCAACCGCTAAGGCGATATGGGAAAAGATCAAACCCAGTGTTGGCATAGATTATCCTGCCAGATATGCACTTGTGGAAATAGAAAACATCCATGATCCAGCACTGACCTTCGAACCTATTCATCGCCTGTTGTTCAACCTTAAAGTGGATCTGAAACAAGCGATTCACTCCTATTGGGGAGATGATGTCTCCATCCGTGAGGTATCATCTAAAGAAGACATGATGGCGGAAGTTAATGATTCAATTGGTCCTCCACATCATGTGGGCATGGTTAGTAAAAATAGGTTTAGCATAATATCCATAAACGACCCGGGATCAAACCTTCCTGTCGGTGCCTTACAAAAGTTCCTGGATAAATTATTGAAAGAAGATGGTGCTGAAAACATTGATTATGTGCATGGCACAAGGGTCCTTTTTGACAAAGGCAAATCTGAGAATAATGCAGGTTTTTATGTTCCAGCTATGGATAAATCTGATCTATTTAAAACAGTCATATTGGACGGCGCCCTACCCCGGAAAACTTTCTCAATGGGAGAGGCAAAAGACAAACGGTTTTACATGGAATGCAGGATGATACAAGGCTGATGCGAAGATTCTTGATATTGGTTTTTATGCTGGTGCTGATGGCATGCAGCCCTGTTGAGACATTCAATACACCCAGCACCACCACACCAAAGAGGGTTCCTTCTTCAACAATGACATCCATCCCAACTGCAACTGCAACGGTTACACGCATTCCCACAACCTTACCTGAGACGCCCACACCAACACAGGTCGCATATCACGTCTGTGTACCTCTGGAGCTCGAAACCTTCGAGTCCCTCAAGACGATCATCAGCAAACCCCTCGATATCCCAACGATTGGGGCAGATACCGGTCATCACGGTGTGGATTTTGCATATTTCCAGCGTGGGGACCGGAATTCGATTGAGGGGATAGAAATTTATGCCATCCTCTCCGGAAAAGTGGTTGCTGCACTTGAAAACAATATCCCCTATGGCTACACACTGATAATCGAAACACCCCTCACGGATCTACCTCAATCAATCCAGGCAACCCTTAAGGATGGCTATCTTCCGGTTCCTGAAGATCCACACTATCGACTCTACTGTCCAGATGTTTCACCCCCCAAGCTGACTGGCGACATGTCTGTTTATCACCTCTACGCACATTTAGAGACCAAACCCGTTTACAACGCTGGGGATCCCATCGCCTGCGGAACAGAATTAGGCACTGTTGGCAACACAGGCTATTCCAGCAACCCACACCTGCACCTGGAAACACGTTTAGGTCCCTCGGGGGCTGAGTTTAGCACCATGGCGCACTATGATTCCTCTTATACAATCGAACAATTATCTACCTATTGCCTTTGGCGAATGAGTGGTTATTACCAGCTGTTTGATCCCTTTACCCTTTTTAATGCTGGTAATTGATCTCTTGACATACTGAACATTTGTGCTAAAATAAAAATTAACTCTTACAGTCACCATAGACTATAATTGATAAATGGAAAAACAAAGCCTGTTCGCAATCGTATCAAATGAAGTAGTAAAAGGAAATTGAAATGGATGATGCAAAAAAAACAGTCTTAGATAAAGCTCTCAAAGATATCATCAAACGTTATGGTGAAGGTTCAATAATGAGACTTGGTGAGGCAAAACACCTTGCCGTCGAAGTGATCCCTACTGGCTCTTTGTCCCTCGATATTGCCTTGGGTGTGGGCGGCATCCCTAAGGCGAGAATCTCAGAGATTTTCGGACCGGAAGCATCAGGGAAAACAACTGTTTGCCAGCATATCATTGCTGAATGTCAAAAGATGGGTGGTACGGCGGCTTTTATTGATATGGAACACGCCCTTGATCCCGTTTATGCCGCTAAGTGCGGTGTTATTGTGGATGACCTGCTGATCTCCCAGCCAGATACGGGCGAACAAGCCCTTGAGATCACCGAGACTCTTGTACGTTCAGGTGCTGTTGACATCGTTGTAATCGATTCCGTCGCCGCCCTTGTACCTCGATCTGAGATTGAAGGCGACATGGGAGCCCCAACCATGGGGACACAGGCTCGCCTGATGTCCCAGGCCATGCGCAAGCTTTCAGGGGCGATTAACCAAACACGTACTTCGGTTGTTTTCACCAATCAACTCCGTCACAAAATAGGCGTTATGTTTGGCAACCCTGAAACAACTTCTGGTGGCAATGCACTCAAGTTCTATGCCTCTATCAGGTTGGATATTCGGCGTATTCAATCGATCAAGGTCGGTTCTGAGATCACTGGCAATCGCGTCCGTGTGCGAGTGGTTAAGAACAAGGTTGCACCCCCATTCCGCACTGCTGAATTTGACATCATGTACAACGAGGGTATTTCCAGAGTCGGCGATGTACTCGATCTTGCTGTGGATTTGGATATCATCAATAAACATGGTTCCTGGTATTCCTATGGGGATATCCGCCTTGGACAAGGTCGGGAGAACTCAAAAGAATACCTGAGGCAAAATGTAGAGCTTGAGCAGGAAATCGAGAAAGCCGTTCGTGAACAAGCGATGGTTAACAACCCAACACCAACCTGGCCCAATTCAAATGAAGACGATGAAGATGACAAGGATGATGCCTTTACAGAAAATAATAAAGTAAAAAAATAATCCCAATACCTATTCGCTTAATCAATCAAAGGGACAGAGCAATATTTTCCTGTCCCTTTTAGCTTTTCATTCACCAGATGCTTTATCTTATCAATCACTTACTTTATTTTACGGCCTGACTAAGTTCTTTTTTTGGACAAAAGAAGAGGTTACCAGTTTGTATTAGATAACCTCTTACATAAATAATATTTTGTGCAGTTGACGCTAATCAAACGCTTTTCTTCCTCCCTGAGAGGATCAATCCTACGTGCCTTCCCGCCAGGAATTTAAGTATTTGATTTGCTGCTCAGTCAATGTGTCGATATTAACATCCATCGCCTCCAGCTTCAACCGGGCAATCTCATGATCGATATCCTCTGGCACCGCATAGACTTTCTTCTCCAGTTTGTCTGCGTTCTTCACCATGTATTCAGCGCTTAATGATTGGTTGGCAAAGGACATATCCATCACACTCGCAGGATGGCCTTCAGCAGCAGCCAGGTTAATCAATCGACCTTCACCAAGGATATGGATCACACGGCCATCAGGCAGTTCATACGCATCGACAAATGGTCTTACCCGCCGTTTGCTAACCGCCATTTCCTCCAAGGCAGGGATATTGATCTCGACATTGAAGTGACCAGAGTTCGCGACAATCGCGCCGTCTTTCATGTTTTCAAAATGGTGCTTATCGACCACGTTGATATCACCCGTTAGCGTCACAAAGAAATCACCAATCGGAGCAGCTTCCATCATCGGCATCACCCGGAAACCATCCATGACTGCTTCAAGTGCTTTCAGTGGGTCCACTTCCGTTACGATCACATTGGCACCCATACCGCGCGCGCGCATCGCCAGGCCGCGGGCACACCAACCGTAACCACCCACCACAAAATTCTTACCTGCTAAGAGCATATTGGTCGCACGTATGATCCCGTCAATGGTGGATTGACCGGTGCCATACCGATTATCGAAGAAGTGCTTGGTCATGGCATCATTAACCGCAATCACAGGGAATTTTAATTCACCATCCGCGGCCATTGCACGTAAGCGAATCACCCCGGTTGTGGTTTCTTCTGTTCCGCCGATGATATCACCAAGTTGGTTTTGCCGGTCCTTGTGCAGTGTGCTGACCAAATCTGCGCCATCATCCATGGTCAGGTGTGGTTTATGATCCAGGGCAGCGTCAATGTGCTTATAATAAGTCGTGTTGTCTTCACCTTTAATTGCAAAAACCGGGATTTCATAATGTGAGACCAGGCAAGCTGCGACATCATCCTGCGTTGAAAGCGGGTTAGATGCGGTCAGGACCACATCTGCACCACCGGCTTGCAGAGTCCGCATCAGGTTGGCAGTTTCCGTTGTCACATGCAGACAGGCAGACATTCGGATGCCTTCAAAGGGACGCTCCCTCTCGAAACGTTCAAGTATGGAACGCAATACAGGCATTTCACGTTCTGCCCATTCGATCCGGCGACGCCCTCCTTCAGCCAGATCTAAATTTTTTACATCATATTTATCCATTAAATCCTCCAAAAAAATTGATCATGTCGATGAAACGACAGCGCAAACATCGATCACTTCAGTAAACTATCCAGTACACCGTGATCATCAAAGAAAGAACGAAATCGGGAAACGAAATCCTTCATTAAATAACAATGCGATTGAGTACCGACTGATTCCAAGCAATAGGTCGCAGCCAATGCTCCCATCTGGGCACATAACTCCAATTCAAAACCGCTCAGGTATCCCTTTAAGAACCCGGCCCGGTAAGCATCACCAACACCTGTCGGATCTTGAATACTCGTTTGCGGAAATGCAGATACTTCGCCAATAAATGCACCCTTACTGTAAAGACGCGACCCATCTTTGCCCAATGTGACAACTGCAAAATTGACAGCATGAAGGATATCTTCACCACTCAACTTGGTGTGTTTCTGCAGAAGTTCAAATTCATAATGATTGACAAAAAGTGCATGTGCCCCGGTGATACCCCTTGTGAGACCTTCCTCATCCAAACGCACAATTTGCTGACTGGGATCAAATATATATGGAACACCCAGTTCCTGGCAGTCGAGAGCATATTTTATCATCGCATCCGGCGCGTTTGGCGAAATCATCACCAGGTCATCTGGGGATAAGTTAAGGTCTCTCATGGATATTTTGTTGGCATCCGCCATCGCCCCTGCGTAGAAGGTGGCAATTTGTGCATTGGACAAATCCGTATTGACAAAGAAAGATGCTGTAAATTTATCCTCGATGATCTTTACGCCAGAAGTATCCACACCCGCATCTTCCAGAATTTGACGATATTCATTAAAATCAACGCCAGCAGTAGCAACCAAACGTGGGGTTTCACACAACAAACCAAGGTTATAAGAAATATTCGCAGCAACCCCACCAGGATGGCGAACCATGCTATCAACTAAAAATGAAAGACTGATATCTTCCAGATGCTCTGGCAGGATATGATCCTTAAAATATCCAGGAAAAGTCATCAAATAATCAAATGCAATTGATCCGGTCAGGATGATACTCATCTAAAACCCTCAAACTTTCATCAAAGCTCGTAAATTTCTCATGAATGGTGGATAGATCACGCCTTTTTCCGTGATCCAACCTGAGATCAAACGATGAGGTGTGACATCAAAGGCAAAATTACGTGCAGAAGCACCCTCAGGTGCAACTGGCTTACCCATCAGCGTCAATGCCAGCACTTCCATTTCATCACGTTCCTCTATTGGGATCAATTCACCACATTCAAGGTCAAAATCAACAGTAGAGATTGGGAAGGCAGAATATGCTGGGATGCCGTTGTCATAAGCCGCCAAAGCAAGCATATAACTGCCGATTTTATTCGCCACATCACCGTTAACTGCCACACGATCAGCTCCAAAAATAACTTTCTGCACCAAACCTTTCCGCATCAGATACCCCGAGCTGCCATCCGTGATGATATCATAGG
>Ga0209121_10002100_pt1 | contig 20473 bp, 12 predicted proteins | sample Cruoilmetagenom3_FD_187292 | JGI IMG/M metagenome (GOLD analysis project Ga0209121, IMG submission 187292) | Oil polluted marine microbial communities from Coal Oil Point, Santa Barbara, California, USA - Sample 3 (SPAdes) (version 2) | ecosystem: Environmental > Aquatic > Marine > Oil seeps ...
CCATCCGCACGATCCACAGTGGGATTACCCCAAATGGAAGGGGTAGCCGATTAGGCAATCTGTGATGTAGCTTCTTGTCGATAGGCAGAGTGCGCAGAGGGACGCGGAGGGGAAATAAATGGTTAAATGCTCTGCGCCCTCTGCGCCCTCCGCGGTTATTTTTCTTGCCAGAAAATACAGGATTGCAATCAGGAGACCGATCAATATACCTGAGTAGTTACACCATATTTTCCTTTAACTTTACGATTAGTGGATTTTACTTGACGATTTGACCAGCTCTTTTGGGCGGTATCGGGTGGAGCGTCCAGCTCCCAGTTTTTCAGCTAATCTCATTTCAACCAGTTTCCCGAAATCTACTGCTGTAACAGCACGGGTGACACTGAATTCTGCGAAGCTGTAATTCACACTTGTACCTTCACCAGTCACCAGACCCTGCCCAATGTTATTGATATCGATTTTCATTCAATACCTCCCTGCTGTTGTATGGCTAAAAGTGCGTTACCTTTAGCCGTCAGGCGGTATTTTTGGGTCGGACTTTTTGGTGAATAAGGTTGGGTCATTTCGATCAGTTCATTTGACAATAAGGGACTTAGTACTTGGTTCCTGAACTTGGTTCTATTGCTTCGCCCGGCAACACTCATCAATTCTGTTATTCCTGACTCGTTAACGCAGGCATGCAAGACTTTAATCTGCTCCTTGTTTAGTTTTAGCTTGGTCCTTACTTGGTCCCTGCTTGGTCCTTACTTGGTCCCTACTTGGTCTCATCCCGTAAGGCAGGACTACGGACTCTGCCAGATAGACAATGAACCTCACCCGCATTCCCACTTCAATTATCTCCGGTTGGGGAAGTCCGAGATCCTCTGCTTCCTTAAACATGCGGGGGACACCACTGCCCCATTGCTCTATCAGGTCCAGTTCCCTGAACACACGGGCGATAACATGGTTACGTATCCTGGAGACACCCTGCAGCATGTCCCCAACGGTCAGACCCGGAAGCAGGATGCCAGGGTTCTCTATCTCAATACGGTCATCAAAAAAGGCGATTTTGACAGGAGCACCTCTTTGTGAATAGTCCGCGTGGACAATGGCATTCACCACCGCCTCACGCAGGATTGTGAGGGGAATGCTCCAGACGTCCTTGCGCCGAAGTTCGGAAAAGTCCGCACCACGCATGGCATGTTTCTTGAGAAACTCCATAACCCTTTCAACAGCCACAGGCAGGTGCTCATGGATATCAATATGATCGAAAATATCTGCCTTGTCCTTACCGATGAACCGCCCGCATTGTATCCATGCATCCGGAAAGACCATCTCACGATCCTTGCCGAATAGCAACATACCGCCTACTGTGGGGACTGGGTGACCCTGGTGTCTGGCAACAAGGCGTAGAGATTCCAGGTCATTTTTCACCAGTTTCCGATGCCTTTCAAAGCAATCCGTTGCAGCGTCAAAATCCAGGTCATCCACAGTCCTGTCGGGAAGAGCCTGTTCATCAAAGGACTTTCCCTCAACACCACGTTTAAGTTCTGCAATGAGCTCCCGGTCAGCCTTCCTGTTCGTGGAACCCAGCCTGACATAAACACCCTCATCAGGTCCTTCTTTCCTCAACCAGTGGGGTCGCAATCCGCTTGGATACACCTCCACACCTAACAAGGTCTTATCCTCAAAGGAGATCAGCTCCACATTGGGCACCAGACGCGGCTCGATACTATCTGCAATAAGGTTGCACAGACGTTCTTCTTCATCCAGCGGATCCCCAACACCTAAAACCTCTCCGGAATCATCCTCAATCCCGATCAGCAAACGCCCGCCAGCAGTGTTGGCAAACGCTACAGCGTTTTAAGGATATTTCTGGGGGCGGATATATCACGCTTAAACTCCAGCGTCTTGCCCTCTGGCATGGTGATGAGTTGAGAGGTTGGGGTAGTCATTTATTCCACTGACCTTTATTTATTTGATTTTGGGGATTATGCGGAGGTCTGTGCTCCGGGATATTTGATTTGTCCATTGGTTGATAGTTTCTTTTCTGGTTTTGATAAGGTCTGGTATGTTCATATTTTTGATTTAAGGTAACTACGCACCTATACGACTATCCCACATAACCACCTGATGGAATAAACAGATCCGCTATAAGCGCGTCCGGCAGTCCGGAATGTGCCGGATACTTGCGGTCTCTGGTGATTCTCCGCTTCGACATCTTTCAGAGTTGCGCCGCACACGGTGCATCGATCTGCAACATGTAATTCTATGTGATCCGGTTCTTCAACCGGTTCCAGTGTTGTGACCAACATGCCCCTCCTGCATACCGTTCTTTTTGTTGCCCGGCAACCTCCTATCTTTTGGTGCGGGGTGTTTTTTTGAACCCATCGCGGGGGGGCTCGCTGCTGTTTTTGCGGTTCTTGTTCAGCTGATCTTGCAAGGCTTGCAGCTGATCCTGCAGGGTCTGCAATTCCCCTGCGAGGTGATCGAATAGTTGAATGGTAGCCTCTTCCCCCTGTTGGTACGCAGCACGAATCTCATCGCGAGTAGGTCTGCACATCGTGTTCTCCATCCATCAAACGAAATGTTTTATTTACAAGCATTGCGATGGGAAATATAATCTCATTAATAATAAATTTTGCGGTGGGGGTGAGTAGTTACTGGATTTTTTCAATTTCAGGGGATGTTACGAGGGTAAGAATGCAGAGGCATTCGTGCGCGGGATCGACCTTGACGACATCGTTGATGAGTTCGCGAAATGCGATTTTTTTGGTTACGTACAACGGCGCACGTTTTGACCTGCCGTTCATAAAGCATGAGTATCCGGAGATCGAATTTGACCAGCTACACGCGGACCTGATGTATCCGCTGCGGCGCATCGGTTACACGGGCGGTCTCAAGGTAATCGAGCGGATGCTCGGGGTCACGCGGAGCGAGGATATGGCTCGGGATCACAGGTTTTGATGCTGTCCGGCTCTGGCACGAGTTCGGACACGGCAGAGGTGATGCGCTCGAACTGCTGCTGAAGTACAACCGGGAAGATGTAGCGAATCTTGAGACGATCATCGAACCCCGCGCATCCTGAGTTTGTTGAAGATGCGTTTTCGGCTGCGTGTGGGGCTGGGCTCGGTGATGTGAGTCGGTCGTCTTATTCTACGAACAGGTTTCTGCGAAGTCTTATCAGCACTGGTCATCTAAATATTCTCAAGAGGTGTCACAAACCCGCTGGATGAAAGTACGTCGTTTGAGATGATAGATAAAATCATATAGGGGGGCATACGCCCGGTTCTGAAAGCCGATGGCGGTGATGTCACTCTATAGATTTCAGTGACGGGGTTGCGAAGATCGCTCTTGAAAAGACCCGCGTCCCGGTCACATTCAACAATTTCCTGGTTACCTTCAAAGTCAGGACAGGTTGTTCATGCGGCAGGTGTCCGATACCATCGGTGGTTATACGGGAGGGTGTTTTGAAGCGGTTGATAGAAGAGATGCCGGATATCATGAACGTTGAGTTTGTTCATTAGCACCATACGACCCGAGACCACGCAATTGGCTTCAGGACACTGATTTAACTTCTGGAATCATCTGCTAAAGAGAGTGTTTAAACCGGATCGGAGAATCGATATTCGTTTCTGCCAGTTCCACAAGGTGTTGGTGATGAGTAAAGAAGATGATCTGTGTCTTTGTGGATAGCTCCGCAAGGACCTGCAAGGCAGCCGTTGCCCGCTCGTCATCAAACCTTATCAGGATGTCATCCACGATGAACGGCATTGGTTCATTATTCTTCAGATATGTTTCCAGGCTTGCCAGTCTGAGAGCAAGATAGAGCTGATCGGTCGTCCCATCGCTCATGCCTTCCACTCTAACCTCTTCACCCCCTACCCTAACCCCTACAAGCACAGGATTGTCATGATCGTCAAAGTCTGCCCTAACTCCTTCAAAGGAGTTGAGTGTCAGGTGCGCGAAAAGCTCGTTCGTTCTCTTGAGAATTGGTCCCTGGTGTTTTTCACGATATCTTTCAATTGCCTGAGCCAAGACGGTTGATGCAAGCCTGAGGTGGGCATACTGTTCAACGTCAGTCTCAAGCTTAGCAAGAATCGTTTGAGCGTCTTCGGCAAGCTCTACGGCTCTTGCACTTCCATCCATCCTGTTAAGCTCAGTTCTTTCCTCACCGATGGTCTGGTTGAGGTGAGATTTTTCTCCTTCCAGCGCATCGGTCTCTTCGCTCAGATTAGTCACCCGCGGCTCGATCGAATCAGGATCAATTCCCCGAGCATCCTGAACAAAATCTTCAACAGTAGCACCGGCGCTCAGCCTGAGTAACTGTTCATCCAGATATTTCAACTGCACCTCGATCTGTCGGCGCTTTGATGAGCGTTCCTCTACCTCTCGGAGTTCCTCATGCCTTGAACAACCAGCCTCTTCGCACATGTCGTCCAGTTCGGACTTTATCTTGGATATGCTACGTTCTGCGTCTCCGGACTTTTTAACTTCCTGATTTTGCTGTTTTTCCAAAGTTTGAAGCTCTGATCTGGCGGTTTTTGAACTGGTCAGTCTTGCGTTGAGCTCCGTGGCAGCCTGTTCAAGAGGGAGTTCTTTTAAATCCTGAGCCACATGTTCTGCAAGATTGAACACCCTGATAGTGAAGTCTTCTGCATCAGTCTCAATACCTTTTATGCGCTCGTGGAGACTTTTAGCCTCTTTCAGTTTGTCAAAAATCCCCTGGAGGTCCTCCATCACAGCATTTGCCTGCGCAGGGATCGAATCCCCATCAAGACCCAGTGGCTGGATTGCATCCCCCCATTGCTTCTGCCATTGAGAGAGTTCCTCTTCAATCTGTTCAACCCGGGATTTAACCCCCTCCAAGTCTTCTTCCAGTCGTCTCTTCTCCCTGGTGAGCTGTTTTCTTTCGTTTCTGAGATTTCCTTGCCCCTCCACAATCGTTTGACCCCTCCTGATCAGATCAGTTAAAGTCCCCCCATCCTCAGCCGATGGCTCTGAGATGGAGCCAAGAGATTGGTTCAACTTATCGCGATGCGCTTGAATGCTCTTGTTCAATTCATCCGCCTTGGTTATCCGTCCTCGAAGCTCTGAGAACTTATCTACAATGCCCCTCTGATCCTGGGTCCAGGCTCGCATCTCCTTTGGCGATCTTGGAGACATGCCCGTTTCTTCCCAGTGTTTATTCCAGACATCTTGGATCTCCGCAAGTTCTTTTTCAACTTCTCCAAGTCGATTATTCCAATGCTTTAACTTGTTCTTCTTTGTCTTGGAATCTGCAATGAGTTTTGCTTTTCTTGCCACACGATCTGCCTCACGCCTCAGCCGATCCGCAAGTTCATCAGCCTTTCGAACACTGAGTTCGTAAGCGCCCGCCAGCGTATACTCAGGTTGAAAAGACTTAACGAAACTTTCCACCGTTTCATCGGTTTCCTTGCGCCCATCCAAGGCACATCGAATGAGACCCCATCCATCATCCCGATGTTGTCTTGCATTCTCAAGATCCTCCTCGGTGGGAACATCCTGTTCCAGTTGTAGTTCTGTAACCCGTCCTTCAATCTCCAAAAGAGCGTCCTCTAACTCGTGAATTTTTGATTGAGATTCAGACGCCTTTCTCTGAGGCTCTTCGAAGCGGGTCTCAAAGGTGTCAATAGTCTCGATTGGGGGCAGGGGAATTTTTTCAAGATCCTCAAGCGTGCCTTTCCACAACATTTGTTTTTTAAGAGCGGTTTCAAGTGAATCCTGAATATTACGGATCTCTTCAGACTCGGAATGATAATGAGCTTCCAGGGTTTCGTATTTTTTGGCTCGCTCAACGGCGTCTCTGAGGTCATCGACCGCAAGCGGTGATCCTATAGACTCCAGCTCCGCCTCAATCCCGGAAATCTGAGAGGAGAGATTTGGCACTCTCTCCTGTGAGCTCTCCAGTTTGGTCAATAGGCGGTCATATTCGGTGATAAGTTCTCGAATCTCTACGATCTCGGTCTTCTTAAGCCGGAGATTCTCAGCCTCGTCGAGTGTAAGATCATCGCGGAGTCCGGAAAGGATATCTTTTGCATCGCTCCAGAGAATGTCCCTTTCTGTCTGAAGCCGTATGCGATCACTTGCCGCCTTTTGATGACTGCCCAGCTCCCTGTACAATTCATCGATCAACTCAGCACTCTCAAGCACGGCTTCAGAGATCTCAATCCTTTCCATAGACTTCTTATTTTCTTTAATGGCGTTTATCGCCTGATCACACTCATTTTCTGCAATCCGCAGTTCGGTAACGAAATCACCCCGGCGTTCACCAAAGTTCTCAGGGAGAAGAACGGCATCCGCGTAGGATTTATAATCCTCAAGAAGCCCATTGCGCTTGCCAATTAAAGGCAAAGCCTCCTCAATCCTCCCGAGACGGGTGCGTTCCGCCTGCTTCCCTTCAAGCTCAACTATCACTTCGCCTATGCGTTTTTCTGCATTGCGTAGTTCCTGCTCATGGTGCCGCCATTCCTGGGCTGGAAGCTGTGCTTCACGAATATCTTTTTTCTTCTGTTTGAGATCTGATAGTGCTTTATTGATGCTCTTCTTTGTTGCAGTTGGGGTAAAAAGTTCTTCCGACTTATATCGAAGATCATTCTGGACCTTTCGGAGGTCTGTGATTCCGGATCCTGCTGCAAACAATGCCTGACCAATGTCCCCACCACCTTCGAGAATATTCTCACCGCCCTTCACGAGCTTGGAATGGTCAATACCAAACATGGTGGTGAAAGTATCAGCATCCACACCCCCTAAAAACGTCTCAAGCAAGGATTCCTCCAGCACTTCTCCAGTATCTCCTGCCAGAATGGTGTTCACCCTCCCTTTACGGCGGATAAACGCAAGCTCACTTCCATTGCTGTGTCTGAGTACTCCACCGATTCGCATCTTGCTGTGATGATGGAGAAAATTATCCGAAGACCGAGTATGAATGCCATAGAGCATCTGCTGAAGCGCTCTGAGAGCAGAACTCTTGCCCGCCTCGTTGGGACCGTAGATGATGTGGAACCCTTCCCCGCCTTTACTGAGGTCGATGGGGGTGTCTGTGAAATGCCCAAATGCAAGTAGATTCAACTGGAGAATTTTCATTTTGACCCCTCCTCCTTCAAGAGACGGTGGATGAGCATGGGTTGCACCTCTTCAAGCACACCTGCCAGCCAATCAGCGTCATCCAGTCTGACGGCATCCTCACCTTCCATAAGCTCCCCCGGAAGCTTTTTTCTGAGATCCTCAATATCCACCAATGTACGTAAGAGCTCCGGATCAGCCTGGAGTTCATCAAGGTATTGGATAAGTTCAGTCATCGGTTCGCTCATAGATTCCATCATCTCTATAGGCGGTTCCGTGTGGAGCTTCACCCTTTCAATCCATATCTTTCCACCACCCAGATCTCCGGCTGCCGAGCGGAATTCACTTGTCCACCGCTCCATATCTGCCGCAAGTTCATTATGAGCCATCGAGTCTCCTACGATTTTAAGCCGCACGACCAACGGGAGTTCCGGGTTTTCTTCCAAAAGTCTTTCGAGATGCCCCTCAATCATTGCAACCACGTCGTATCCAGTCTCTGCTGTCGAAACGTCTATTTCCAGATCAAACCAGCGAATAACGTCAAGGGGCCTGAAATCTGCATAGGGTCGCATTCTTTCATCCACTGTAACGAGCATACATCCTTTAGGCCCGGTCTCGCGAATGTGCCGTCCCTGAATGTTTCCAGGAAAAATGATCAGTGGGGTTTCCAGCAGTACTTCATGTTTGTGAACATGACCCAGTGCCCAGTAATCATAGTCTCTTGATTGCAAACCATCGAGTGTGCAGGGAGCGTATGGCTCGTGTCCTTCCATTCCTGTCACGCAGGTGTGCAGCATTCCTATATTGAAGCAACCCTCGATAGCGTAAGGATATCCCGATGAGAGATCCTTTGTTACCGAAGGTGAAGCAAAGCTTTGACCGTGGATTGCCACATCCAGCTCGTCCACCTGCACTGTTTCAGGTGTATCTGCTGAAAATATTTTTACACCTTCCGGAAGCTTGAGTGTTTTTGTAATCTTGCTGGCAGCATCATGGTTACCCGCGATGATGTAAACAGGAATGCCGGCTTTACGCAGTTTGCTCATCTGTGAGGCGAAATATAATCCTGTGTTGTAATCCTTCCAGTCGCCATCGTATAGGTCACCAGCAAGTAGTACAAATGCAACCTTTTCAGCGATAGCGAGATTGATTAAGTTCTCAAATGCCCTCCGCGTCGCCTGACGTATCTCTTCGACCGGTGCCCCTTCATAATGATCAAGTTTGTGCAGAGGGCTGTCCAGATGAATATCTGCTGCATGGAGAAACTTAAACATAAACTAATATTAGTCTTATGATTATAAATACTCCCTCCCAAAGATGCAAGATGTGTGAAAAATTGATTCGAAAGGCTGTTTTGGGATGGGTTGTCAACCCGCGTGAGGTTCCACTCAAAACTTTGCAATCTCTACATATCTGGACTCAAAGTCACATCCATAAACTTGAAGCTATCAACTTGACTTAGGAATTAGGCTGTAGCAGTTCCTTGCTCGGTGTAGGTCAATCCGAAGATTGTGTCAGATAACCATTTTTTGAAACTTGGATTATCGCTGAACTGCTTGAACAACTCCGTATGATCGGAAAGCATCTTAACAACCTCGCGTCGTAGTGCCCGGTCATGCTCGAGTCTGGCTGCTGCTTTGTCCGAGTTCTTCATGGCGTTCTGGTATGCGGTATCGGCGGAAACTTTCTTCGGAAGCTCATCAGTGACGAAATCACGGATTCTATCCACATCTTTCCAGTTGATGTTGCCGAACTGGTCGTTGAAGGTCTTGATGATGTTACTGAGAAGATCCACCTCTGGCTCGAGCTTTTGTCCACCGCCGCCGGGTGGAACCGGACCGATTTCACCATCTTCATCCGGGAGAGCTATTGCAATCGTTGCTTTGACTTCCGCCCGGTAGCTTTCTATGTCGATTGCTTCCAGGATGCCTCTGGAAAGGTCTTCTTCCTTCGGCGCTGGCAGTTTCGGAATCAGAAAGTTCAGGAAGATCGAGAGTTTCTCCCAGTCCGCGTTGGTGTATGGTAGAATCGCCGCGAGGAACCCATAAGTTCGGATGAAGGATTTGGCTTTGCCTTTGAAATCCACCTGTCCGTCCTCGTCCAGTTTATCCTTGTACTCGGCGACACAGGCGTCGAGGATCGGGTCGAGGCGGTCTCGATCTGCGCCGCCGATGTAAAGTTCCGCCAGGTTTTTCACCTGCTCCGGCGCGTAGACCTGATAACAGTCCAGATCGGCTTTGAGATCGTGCAGCTTATCCGGGTCAGTCTCTTCGCTGAGGATTGTGGTTCGATAGTAATCAGCGAAGGCATCTTCGATCGTATCAACATCGTTCACGAAGTCGAGCACGAAGGTGTCGTGCTTGCGAGGGTCAGCCCGGTTCAGGCGGGACAGTGTCTGGACTGCCTTGATTCCGTAGAGCACTTTGTCAACGTACATGGTGTGAAGTAGGGGTTCGTCATAACCGGTCTGGAATTTCTCCGCGACGATTAAGAAGCGGTATGGGTCATGTTGGAACTTCTTCTCGATTTGATTGCTCGGAAACCCGTTGAGCGATGCCTCGGTCACTTTCTGTCCGCCATAGTCGTGTTCACCTGAAAAAGCAACGATGGCTTGATACGGGCTTTTTCGCTCCCGCAGATAGTCGCCAAAGGCGTGGTAGTACTTGATCGCTTGTTTAATCCCGCCAGTAACAACCATTGCTCTGGCATTGCCTCCGATCTTCCTGCGAGCGATGACCTGATCGTGGAAGTGGTCTATCATGATCTCGGCTTTCTGCCGGATTGCGTGCTCGTGCGATTCGACGTAGCGGCGCAACTTCTTTCCGGCTTTCCTGGTGTCAAATGTAGGGTCATCCTCAACGGTCTTCATCAGCCGGTAATAACTCATAACCGGCGTATAGCTCTCCAGAACGTCCATGATGAAGACCTCCTGGATGGCTTGCTTCATCGTGTAGGAGTGAAACGGGCGGTGTTTTACCTCGTCGCCTTCCGGATATTCCTCACCGAATATCTGCAAGGTCTTGTTCTTTGGGGTCGCGGTAAATGCGAAGTAGCTCGCGTTTCCAAGCATCTTCCGCGCCTCCATCATTTTGTTGATCTTGTCCTCGAAGGTCTCCCCGTCTTCCTCGCTGCCCTCTTTGGAAAGGGCGATGTTCATCTTGGCAGAGGTGCGCCCGCCCTGACTGGAGTGTGCCTCGTCGATGATTATGGCGAATGTACGTCCCCTCTGCTCGTCGCCGATCTCGTCCCAGATAACAGGGAACTTCTGCACTGTAGTGATAATGATCTTCTTGCCCTCTTCGATGAATCGCCGCAGGTCCCCGGAGTGATTGGCATGTCCTACTGTGGAGGATACCTGGGCAAACTGCTTGATGGTGTCTCTGATCTGTTTATCCAGCAAGCGGCGGTCGGTGACAACGATGACCGAGTCAAAGACAGTCTTGCCTGCCTGTGCAGTGGCAGATGCCGGTGTCACGGCAGACGGGTCGTCTCTTGTAAGCCCGATGAGCTGATGAGCCAGCCATGCGATGGAGTTGCTCTTCCCGCTTCCGGCTGAGTGCTGGATCAGGTAACGCTTGCCCGCTCCGCGTCTTTTCGCGTCAACCAGCAACTTTAGCACGACATCGAGCTGATGATAGCGCGGGAAAATCTGCTTCCGTTTCTTTCTTCTGCTATTCTCGCCTTTCTCCTCAACAACCTGGGCGTAGTTCTCCAGAATATTGGTCAGGCTATTCTTTGCGAGGATGCGTTTCCAGAGGTAGTCCGTCTTCAGTCCGTCCGGATTTGGTGGGTTGCCAGCGCCATCGTTGAAGCCTTTGTTGAAGGGCAGGAACCATGACGGTGTGCCCTCGAGATGTGTGCACATCTGCACTTCCTGATCGTCCAGCGCGAAGTGCACCGCGCAGCGACCTAACTGGAAAAGAAGCTCCTTTGGATCGCGATCCCCCTTGTACTGCTCGACTGCGTCCGCTGCGGTCTGTTTGGTGAGGTTGTTCTTCAGCTCGAAGGTGGAAAAGGGTAGCCCGTTGATGAAGATGACCATATCCAGGGCAAGCCGCGTCTCGTCCTTGCTGTAGCGCAACTGCCGGGTGACGCTGAAGATGTTAGCCCGGAACAGTTCCTCGGCTTTCGTGTTCCCCGGTGTCGGCATAACATAGAACAGATCAATGGATCTGGGTCCGTGCTTGACGCCTTTTCTCAGCACATCGATGACACCGCGCCTGGCAACCTCCCCTTGCAGGCGGTGCAGGAACTTCTGCCGAACCGGTCCGTCGTCGGCAAGGCTGAGCGACTCAACCACTTCGGGTTGCGTTCGGTTCAGGAAGTCGAGTAGCTTCGCCATGTCCACCGCGTGCTCGCGGTCGTAGTCATCGGGGCTACCCTCAATGTATGCACCGCCTGCCCGCGCTGTGCTCGTCTCATCAGACTCGCCGTGAGATGCATAATCGCGAACTTCACCCATATACGGCGTGTCGCTTCCAGTGCGCCCGGTCAGCTCCGCCACGATCAGGGCTTCGAGAGCTTTTTCGCTGGTATCGGTCGGGCGATAGCTCATGCGTCCCCCTCCGTTCTGTGGACGTTTGCTGGCAAACCGCCACCCGCTGGGCGACCTTTTTCCGGTACTGGCAATTCGCTACTCCCTGTGTAGCTTTTTGATTCGGGCAATTCACCACCCATTGGGTGGCAAATCGCCGGAGAGTCTGGTTTTGTCGGTTGCTGGTTATTGTTTGGCATCTTGAATCTCCCCGATATCAAGCGCTTCTTCTATCTCTCGTGACTCGACGAACTCCTCCAACGCTTCGTCTTCCGGGACATCTTCCACCGGGATGTCTCGCACATCCACCTTGCCGGTCACCACGTCCGCGATCAGGCGGGTGCGGTACTCGCGGATGAGGTCGATTTGGCGACGGGTGTGGGCGATGGAGGAATCGATTTCAAAATTTTTTCCAGAAGTCCACTCGACGATGCATGCTTGTTCAGTTAATGGGGGAACTGGGACAAAAAGAGATGAATATTTCTCTGCACTGATATTTTGGATAGTCGCTTGGACGAAGATTGAATTTTTCCACGTTGAATAAACACCTGATCTGGTGAACGCGTATATGTATTCCGCTATAGCTACACGCGGATCAATTCTGGCTCGAATCAAATAACCTGCAAAAGCTGCAGCTCCCCAGTCTTTTTTGTAAATAAATGTTTTCCCAACAGTGGCCCCACTTCGCGCAAATAGAATATCACCTTCAGTTAGAAGAAATCCTTCGGCATTTTCGTTGGATATGGTACAAATAGTGTTGTCCCGGAGGTTTCCGTCTTCATCGATGTCGGTGATCCTCACAAATCTTGGTGCACCTTCATCTACATAACCTGAGACTTCATTAGCCCCATATTTGAGAGGCTCTTTACAGACAAACTTCAGCCGCCTCACCTCCCAATGCTCCGGCACATCCCCCAGCCAGTCGATGCCAGAGGGCTTGAGGCGGACATCGGGATCGATGCTGCGGGTGACGGCGTGGCTGATGATGGCTTGCTTCTGCTCCTGCAAAAGCTCGATCAGCCGCTCCTTGTTGCAGATGAAGTTGGCGATCAAGTGGGTTTTGTGGTCGAGAAACCGAGCGATTTGATTTTGTTCGACTTCTGAAGGCAAAGGAATTGATGAACGCCGCAAACGTGTATAGTCTATATTTTGACCTTCTCTCATACCCGTCACGCAAGTCTTAAGCAATCCAATGAATGTTCTCGATTTAGCCAGATGTCTAAAATAATTTGAGATTATTGGTGAAGTTGGAACCATGACCGTATAAGCCGGACTTATCATTCCTTGGTGATATGCATATTCGATCCCACCCTGAAATGATCGTAAACTTATTACAAAATCTCCTAACTTAACCAACTTTAACAGATGAAGGTCTTTCTGAGCTAAAACAGTTCTATTTTCATAATGATCTTTTTGTACTACGCCTTTGGTTTGTGTAGCAGCTAATAACGGTTCATCGGGAAATCCTTTTTGCACCCTTTCCGAAAAAAGATACTTGATTTTTCGAATCCCCCAATGCTCTGGAACCTCCCCCAACCACGGCGCACCGGAATCCTTGTATTCAGGATAGGTTTTCAGTTTCATTCACTTTCCCCACTCTTCTTTTTCTCTGATTCCAGGGCTTTTACATCCTTTATCGCTTCGAGGAAATGTTTTTCGACGAGAGAAGGCTGTTCAATTTGGTGAGCATGAAACGTTTCATATTCCTTGCGGACTTTCTCAATTGATTCTTTATGACTTACGGAACCGGCATGAGATAGAATATCCCGTTCGCTCAAACGCAGAAAATCGTCCAGCTTGGTGATCCAGTTGCGCATATACATAGGTTTACGATTAAGTGCCTGCAATTCGGCGAATTCGAGGTACATGCTGACAATGCGATTGAGGGTGTCCAGTTCCTCGTGGCTGAGGTAATTCTTGGCGACTTCGGCATCGGTCCGGGACGGTTTGCCGCCGATCCATGAAGTGAGACCCATATTGGGTTTTGATGCGTCTGCCCGAGATGCCACGATTTCAGCGGCGGTGTGACCGTGCGCTGCCCAGTGCATCTTGTTCTGCACAACAGCAAAGAATTCGCGTGAGAGATCGGTTTTCGAGTCGTAATCGATACTTGTGGCATAGATGTCGAGCACCTTGCGCCAGAAGACCTTTTCCGAGGATCGAATATCGCGGATTCGTGCGAGGAGTTCATCAAAATAATTCCCCCCACCGATTTCCTTGAGGCGTTCATCGTCCAGAGTGAACCCTTTGATGATATACTCCCGCAAGCGCTGTGTAGCCCATATCCGAAACTGTGTGCCGCGAATGCTGTTGACGCGATAACCAACAGAAATAATGGCATCGAGATTATAATATTCCAGTTCCCGCTGAACAGACCGATCCCCTTCCATTCGAACTGTTGCAAATTTTGCAACAGTTGCTTCCGGGAGCAGTTCCCCTGTGTCATACACGTTCTTCAGGTGGCGGGATATGCCGGACTTATCGACCTGAAACAGTTCTGCCATCTGCGCGATGGTCAACCAGACCGTTTCATCCCCCATCCGCACCTGAATCCGTGTCCTGCCGTCCTCTGTCTGGTAGAGGATAATCTCACCGCCGGGCTGTTCGGGATGGGTGCCTTCAGTCTTCATCGCCTTCTCCAACAATTTTCTCCAGCAACCCTTCCGACTCGGCTTCCATCGCCCGGATATCAGCCGTGATCTCCTCCCGTGTTCGGAGCTTTTCTGGTTTGTAGAAGTAACGAGTAAAAGAGATCTCGTACCTGATCTTCGTCTTTGTGTTATCGATCCAGGCATCCGGTACGTGCGGCAGAACTTCACGACGGAAGAACGCCTCGATTCCGCCGTCTTCTAAAAGCGGCACTTGCTCGTTATCCTTGAGATCTGTGCCCGCCGATTCGTACTCCAGTACATGCGGCTTACCGTCAATCTCTACCTCGTAGAGACCATGCAGCGGATCGGCTTCTGCAATGCCCTGTTTGTGGATTTTCTTGATGACTGGTTCGGCGTTTTCGTCCGTTGACGCAAGCATGGTCTGCAGCAGCTTCTTCTTATTTGCGGTGAGTTTTACGCCATGTTCTCTTGCATCTGCTTCGATGTGAGTAAACAGAGCATTGAAATTTGTATGCTGTCCGGAACCGAGCCTTTCTGCAATGCGGTCAGCGAGATCTGCCAGTGGTTCGTCTTTTGCTTCTTCACATGCCCGGCGGAAGCGTTGTCTCGCTTCGTCTGACAGGTCCACCCTTAGGCGCAGCGGTCGCTCGACTGTGATTTTGTGGTAGCCAAAGGCAGCGTTCGGAAAGATTTTTGAGTGTTTATCCTCTTCGAAATCGCGGAAGGTTTTCCAGATCCGCTCGATGTGCTCTGCGGAAAGCTCGCAGTTCTTCTTGCCCATGTTCTTGCGAAGCGACTTATACCACTCGGTGGCGTCGATGAGCTGAACCTTGTCCTTGCGCTGGTCGGGCTTTCGGTTGGTGAGCACCCAGATGTAGGTCGCAATGCCGGTGTTATAGAACATGTTCAGAGGTAGAGCGATGATTGCTTCGAGCCAGTCGTTCTCGATTATCCAGCGGCGGATGTTGCTCTCACCCTGCCCGGCATTACCGGTAAAGAGCGACGATCCGTTGTGAACCTCGGCAATGCGGCTGCCCAGCGGAGTGTTATGCTTCATCTTGCTGAGCTTGTTCACCAGAAACATAAGCTGCCCATCGCTGGAGCGAGTAATAAGGCTGAATTCAGGGTCGCCGTCATGCTCAACGACGAAGCGGTGATCGAGGATGTCCATCTTGCCGCCCATGCGCTCGAGATCGATCTTCCAGCTCTTGCCGTAAGGCGGATTAGAGAGCATGAAATCGAATTCCTGAGCAGAAAAGGCATCGGTGGAGAGAGTTGATCCAAACTTAATATTCTCTGCTTCCTCGCCTTCGCCCTTGAGCAACATGTCAGCCTTGCAGATCGCATAAGTTTCCGCCTGACTATCCTGACCATAAAGGTGGATGGATGCGTCTTTGCCATGTTCCCTCGCCAGTTCCGCGAGCCGCTCTTCTGCCACAGTCAGCATCCCGCCCGTGCCACAGGCACCGTCGTAGACCAGATAGGTGCCGGACTTGATCTCGTCAGCAATGGGCAAAAGGATCAGATCAGCCATGAGCCGGACAACATCACGAGGCGTGAAATAGTCTCCAGCCTCCACGTTGTTCTCCTCGCTGAAGCGGCGAATCAGCTCTTCAAAGATCGTGCCCATAGCGTGGTTGTCAAGAGCGGGCAGTCTCTCGTTGCCACCCGAATCATAAACTGGATTTGGACTCAGGTTGATTGCCGGGTTTAGAAACTTCTCGATCAGTGAACCAAGAACGTCTGCGTCCACCAGCCGGGGAATCTGGTTACGGAACGCGAACTTGTCCAGGATCTCCTGCACATTTGGAGAGAAGCCGTCGAGGTAGGCTTCAAAGTCTGCCTTGAGCTGCTGCTGTTTACCCCGTGCCAACAGGTCCCGGAGCGTAAATGGCGAGATGTTGTAGAACGACTGCTTAGACTCCTGGCAGAGGGCAGCATCCTGGTTAGCGATGCCTTCGGCATCTAACTGCTTCTTCATCTTCAGTACGTCTTCCTTAGTCGGCTCCAAAAGCGCATCCAGCCGACGGATGACCGTCATCGGCAGAATTACATCACGATACTTCCCGCGGACATAAATATCGCGGAGCACGTCGTCGGCGATACTCCAGATAAATCCTGCAATCCAGTTAAGTTGGTTTTGTTCCAATAAAGTCACCCCATTCAGTGGCGCCTAATGAGGTTATATCTGGTATTTTTGTATTAAAGAATTTCTACGGTTGAGGATGCAAATACACGGGGTCTGGAAAAACCCTTTCGCGCATTCACCCACAATACAACCGATACCCGCAGTCCCTGCACTGCCCCTCATCATCCACCCTCTCGAACCCGTGCCGGTAGTCGTGAAGAATGCTCTCCGCCACATCCACCATCTCCGCCAGCACACCAGTATCCAGCGGTGCCACCCCTGAACTCACATACTCGGCACCATCCAGTTCATACACCCGCGGTTTTTGCTTTGACAGCAGTTCCAGACTCAGCCGCCGCACCGTGTATTCGGGATACAGGTGTTTGAACCCATGCGCATACAACAAGAGCTGTCGCGAACGCTCATCGGGTCCCGGCTCACCCCCGGTCTTGTAGTCGATGATCTCCACCTCGTTATCAGTCCCGGGGATCAGATCCACCCGATCAATAAACCCCTTGAAGAGATGACCCCCGAGCGGCACTGTGAACTTCTGCTCCACCATCAGGTTGCACCGGATGCGATCCCTGTTACGCTTCCAGAAGACGTCCAGCATTGGTTTGACCCTCTCGATATCGATGCCTTTCCACTCATCCTCTTTGGCAAGGTCAGAGAAGACCGCATCCAGCTGTTCCCTGCTCCCGACCTTCAATTTCACAGCTTCCTCAAGAATACGGTGCACAAAACTCCCGAGGTTCATCGCTCCGGTTGGGGTTTCCATAGCCCGGGTCGGCATATTCAGCACGTTACGCAGTTCATACATTTTGGGGCAGCTGAGGTATGTGTTGATGGATGTGACGCTGAAGGTGATACCAGCAGGAACCGGCATACCCTCGGCACTCCTGTTTCTTTCGATGATCTCCCTGACCTGGGGGCATGGGTCCAGTTCCGTCCGGTTGCGGGTTATGATCTCAAAATAGTCCGGCTCATTGCCCGGATCGTCACCACCATCACCCTCACCACTACCCCTGCCGCCACCACCACCGCCCCTGAGCGCATGATACGCCAGCAGATGCCCCAGACTCTCCTCAAGCGAACTCGAATCAAGGGACTCTGTGATCAGCCGTTTCCTGCGTGCTTTCTCTCGTTCCAGTTCGCTATCCCGCACGTTCTCCATCGATTTGATCTGCCTGTCATGCAGGTAGGTGATGCCCGGAATATCCAGCCGGGAAGCGTCCATTGCCCGCCAGTTGTCGTATCCGATCTCCTCAAGGAACATGGACGGGGACCGCTCCCTCCCGTTGTACTGGGTTGCGAGTGTCAGCCAGAGGTGCTCCCTTGCCCTGGTCATAGCAACGTAGCAGAGCCTGCGTTCTTCTTCCAGCTTGATCTCCCGCTTCCTATCCTTAATCGCAGTTGCCAATTTTGATTTTGAACCGTGGTCCTGCTCAAAGATGTCGCGGTAGTGTTCCATCAGTTCCACAGGTATCAGGGGTTCCACGCCGCCCCTGGATAGCGGGAACTTGTCTTTAGCCATGGTGATCATGAAAACAACCTTGAATTCCAGACCTTTCGAGGCGTGGATCGTCATGAGACTTATCGCATCATCCTCTACGATCCTTGCGCTGGCTGGATTCTTCCCCATCTCGTCCAGTATCTCAAGATATGCGATGAACTCGCCAAGGTCCTTGCCATGAGTGGATTCGAACCGTTCAGCCATCTCATACAGGTCTCTTAAGTTCATCATGGCTTCCCTGCTCTGTCTGGTGCTGTCAAGCGTGAACTGGCGTGATAGACCTGAAATGTCCAGAACCTCAAGCACGATATCAGAGACGTCCAGCACGAGTTTCTCCTTCAAGCGGTCTATGCGATCCTTCATCTGCCGGACGATCTGTATGCCTCCTGCCGAAAGATCCATAAGTTCCGGATGGTTGTAGATCGCATCCTGGAAGGTTATCCTGTGCTTTTTGAGATATTCGCCGATACGGATCGAGTCTGCCGTAGCGAGGGCATGGTTGTAGTGGAACAGCCGCCACCAGCCTTCAGTGCCTCTGGCTCTGGGGTGTGCGATGTTGTCAAGCACATACAGGTATGAAAGGGCGGTCTTGATCTCGGGTTGTTTCAGGAAGTCGGTGTCGTCCTTCACACGGATGCTGTGACCCTTCTGCTCCAGTGCCTGCCGGATCTTCCTGCCCTGTGCGTGTGTGCGGTACAGCACGGCGATATCAGACCTGTTCATCCCGCTCTCAAGGTACGCCTCGATTGCGGTTGCGATGTACCTTGCTTCCTCATCTTCATCCATGCACTCGGCGATGTTGACGTTTTCGCCTTTTGCGTCCTCGAAGTTCCGGATCCTGACACACATGCCCGCATCATCTTCCGGATAGTTGTGCATGATAAGGTCGTGGGATACACTGAGGATCCTGCCCGTGGATCTGAAACTCACATCGAGGGCTACTATGTCATCCGGATGAATATCGAAGTATCGTATGTATTCCTGGATATTATTGGTGTATGCGCCTCTAAAGGCGTAGATTGTCTGGTTGGGGTCAGCCACCACCGTTATGTTCCTGTCCTTCCCTGCCAGCAGCTTGATCAATTCAAACTGAACGTAATTGGTGTCCTGGAACTCGTCGATTATGATGTACCGGTACATCTCGTCGATCCATTCGGCACCGTAGGCGTTTAGGAACTGTAATGCTTTCTCGTTCAGGTCGCCGTAGTCCAGAGCGTTCCTCTGTCTTTTCCGGGTCTCGTACTGTGCCCATGCCTGCACGAAGTCCCGGTATTTGCTATATTCCAGATACAGGTCATTGAAGGCTGTCCAGCGATTCTTATCCTCCTTTTGCGACTTCTTCCCGGCTTTATCCAGCAGGTGAAAGGTATTGAGCTTTGTGTTGTTCTCGCGGAATATCCCTTCCCAGCGGTCACAATCAGGTTCCATCGGGATGATCGCATCTTTCTTCTGCTGCACAAACTCTTCGAGCATCTCGATTGTGATGTTCAAGTCCTTCGCCTTTGAGATCGATGACGTATACAACAGCGCATCCCTGATGCCCACGCCCGTGTCCCTGTGCAGTATGACCGCGGTATCCACATCCTCAAGGATCGAGAATTCCTGATGCACTCCGCACTTATCCGCATTATCACGGATGACTCCTGCGCAGAATGAATGAAATGTGCTCATATACACCTCAGATGTCCCGTTGAGCAACTCCTCGACCTGTGCTCTCATGTTGGCTGCGGCTTCTCTGGAGAATGTCAGAGCAAGTATCTGCTCCGGGTCGATCCCGTGTTCCTGCACCATATACGCGATCTTGGCGGTGATGGTGGTGGTCTTGCCGGTGCCTGCACCAGCCAAGATCAGAAGCGGACCGCTGGTGTGCCTCACAGCATCCTGCTGCCGGTCTACGAGTCCCAATGTCACTGCTTTTTCTGGCATACTTATCCTGCTTTCTGAATTCCGGATGTACCGGTACTGGTCTTTGTTAGCCCGGTCCTGACCGGTATGCATCCGGTCAACTGGTCGATATGGCTGATCACACACCCCGTTCTTCCAGAGCGCCTTAAGCTTTCAAGGACGTACGGGGCAGCACCAACTCCAAATATTTCTGACATATCTTTCGTCATGATATTCCTCCCCACTTTCATTCTGGTTATGCGGCTGATGTGCTATGTTTTAATCGCAATAGGTGTATCTTCGTATATGTCACATAAACCTTTTGTTTTACCTTTAACACCTCTAAAAGTCTATTCTGTAGGGGTGTTTGTGGTGGGATCGGTGGTGGGATGATGGATTAAAAGATGTATATGCTAAACTCACGAAACTGGTGCTATCGATGGTCATGTCGAAACAGGAGAACCGGCGCCAAAGACCGCAAAGCACACCAGAAAAGCTCCTGATGATAAAGTGTGGTGCATCGAAATGGTTGTTACCGGAAATTGTCATATCATACAGCCCGATATTTCGCAAATAGGAAGTAAATGTCCCGGATGCGGCGTATCAACCACCACCTCAATTCTGAACTTTCGAGTAAGGGTGTATACTTCACACCGCCACAACTTGAGCTTTTTCAAACCTCTGAAACCGTGGTGAGATAAAGGCGTATCTCCTCGTTTGTATGTGCTGTTGGTTTGGTT
>Ga0209121_10002101_pt1 | contig 20452 bp, 22 predicted proteins | sample Cruoilmetagenom3_FD_187292 | JGI IMG/M metagenome (GOLD analysis project Ga0209121, IMG submission 187292) | Oil polluted marine microbial communities from Coal Oil Point, Santa Barbara, California, USA - Sample 3 (SPAdes) (version 2) | ecosystem: Environmental > Aquatic > Marine > Oil seeps ...
TTGTGGATGGACGATTGGGGGCTGGAGATTACCGAAAGCATCCTGATCCGCGACAGCGGCCCGGCGGAAACCTTTTGCGACCGGCCCCGACAGATGTTCGTGAAGCCGTGACGGGGCGGCTGGGGGAAACCGTATCGCTGTTGGATCGGTTGATCGGCTATCCGACGGTCTCGGCGGGCAGCAACCTGGAATTGGTCAGCGATCTGGCGCAACGGTTGGAAGACTGCGGCGCGCGGGTTGACCTGTTTCCGGATGCCAGTGGCGGCAAGGCAAACCTGTTTGCTACGATGGGCCCGGAGGAGCCGGGCGGGGTTGTGTTGTCAGGGCATACGGATGTGGTGCCGGTAACCGATCAGGACTGGGCCAGTGATCCGTTTGAAATGCGTCAGGCAGACGGGCGGCTGTACGGGCGCGGCAGTTGCGACATGAAGGGGTTTATCGCGGCGGCGGTGGTTGCAGCGCAGGATTATGCGCAGATGCCGCTGAAACGCCCAGTGCATTTTTCGTTCTCCTACGACGAAGAAATCGGCTGTTTGGGCGCGCGCGCACTGGTGCCGGAACTGCAACGGCGCGGGATACAGCCGACGATGGCGATCATTGGTGAACCGACGGATATGCGGGTGATCGAGGGGCACAAGGGCTGCTGCGAATACACAGTCCGGTTTTCCGGGCTGGAAGGGCACGGGTCGTCGCCTGATCGCGGGGTGAATGCGGCGGAATATGCGGTGCGCTATGTGTCCCGGCTGATGTCTTTGCGGGGTGAGTTGATGCTGCGTGCGCCGCAGAGCAGCCGGTTTGACCCACCTTGGACCACGCTGAACATCGGGCGGATCAGCGGCGGTGTGGCGCATAATATCATCGCGGGCAAGGCCGGGGTGGATTGGGAAATGCGCCCGGTTCAGGAGGGCGACGCGGATTTTGTGAAGCGTGATATTGAGGCGTATGTGGCATCTGAACTGCTGCCCGCCATGCGCGCGATATGCGCCGACGCTGAGATCGCCACCGAGGTTATGGGCGAGGTCGCAGGGCTGGAAGTAATGCCGGAAAACGCCGCGCGTGATCTGGTGGCCGGGCTGGTCGGGGCCAATGGTGCCGATGTGGTGCCGTTCGGCACCGAGGCCGGGCTATTTCAGGCGATGGGCATGTCGGTGGTGGTCTGCGGTCCGGGATCCATTGAGCAGGCCCACAAACCGGATGAGTTTGTGAGCCTGGATCAGCTTCAATCCTGTTTAGGGATGCTGGACCGGCTGGGCCGCTCCTTCGCCCTTGCGGGCGGCCTCGCTTAGGACGCGGCCTTTAGCATGTCGCGGGATTTCAGCGTCGCGTAGGTTTCATCCAGCGCGGTGCGGGCACGCGACACCAGCGTGTCGATTTCGTCCGTTGTGATCACCAGCGGCGGCGAGATGATCATCCGGTCGCCCACATGGCGCATGATCAGGTTGTTGGCGAAACACCGGTCGCGACAGATCAGGCCAACGGCCCCTGCGTCGCCCGCAAAGGGGGCCCGGCTGTCTTTGTGCGGTGTCAGCGCGATGGACCCCATCAGACCGGTACAGCGGGCCTCGCCTGCGAGTGGGTGATCGCCCAGCAGGTCCCATTGTTCTTTCAGATACGGGCCTGCGACCCGCGCGACGTGACCAACAACGTCTTCTTCTTCAAGGATGCGCAGGTTTTCCAACGCGACGGCGGCGGCAACCGGGTGGCCCGAATAGGTGTAGCCGTGGTTGAATTCCGTGCTGGAAATCACCTCGGCCACCTCGTCGCTGACCACCGATCCACCGATAGGCGCATAGCCCGATGACAGGCCCTTGGCGATGGTCATGATGTCGGGACGGATGCCAACGGTCTGCGATCCGAACCAGTTGCCGGTACGGCCAAACCCGCAGATCACCTCGTCTGCGATCAGCAGGATTTCGTATTTGTCGCAGATCCGCTGAATTTCCGGCCAGTAGGTTGATGGCGGGATCACCACGCCACCTGCGCCCTGGATCGGTTCACCGATAAAGGCGGCAACGCGGTCTTCGCCCAGGTCCAGAATGGCGGTTTCCAATTCCTGCGCGCGCATCAGGCCAAAGTCTTCGCGGGTCATGTCGCCGCCTTCGGCGTACCAATGCGGCTGGCCGATATGGTGGATATCGGCGATCGGCAACCCACCCTGGGCGTGCATTGGCGCCATGCCCCCCAGCGACCCGCTGCCCATGGACGAGCCATGATAGGCGTTGTGACGGCTGATGATGATCGACTTGGATGGCTTGCCCTTGACTGCCCAATAGGTGCGCACCATGCGGATATTTGTATCATTCGCCTCGGACCCTGATCCGGCAAAAAACGTGTGGTTCAGATCGCCCGGTGCCAATTCCGCCAGCTTGGCCGACAGCGCAATCACCGGGACATGGGTGGTTTGAAAGAAAGTGTTGTAATAGGGTAGTTCGCGCATCTGGCGGGCCGCGACTTCGGCCAGTTCGTCGCGGCCATAGCCGATATTGACGCACCACAAACCCGCCATCGCATCCAGCATTTCATGACCTTCGCTGTCGGTCAGCGTCACGCCGGTGGCGCGGGTGATGACGCGCGCGCCTTTGTCTGCCAGATCACCGCCATTGGTGAACGGGTGCATGTGGTGGGCGGCATCCAGTGCCTGAAGCTCTGCTGTGGGCAGATGGTTGGTGATTGCGGTCATGATGACGACTCCTGAAAATCTGTTATGACCAGAATATGATCAAATTAATTTATGTCAATCGAATCAATCAGCAACGGTCAGAACAGCAATCACCTGGTCCATCCCCTGCACCACGTCCTGTGTCATGGCATTGGCGGCGGCATCCGGGTCACGGCGGCGCAAGGCTTGCAAAAGCTCTTTGTGGTGATCGCGCAAATTCTGGGTCCCGAAACGCCCGCAAACCACCCGCAAAGAAGGGCCGAACCGCAGCCAGACACGATCAACCAGATCGGCCATAATTGGGGCATCCGCCAGGTCACATAACCGGTGGTGAAACTGATAGTTCTGCTCCAGATACCCTGAAACATCACCGGCTGAGATGGCTTGATCAAGCGCCTTGTCGATCTGTTCAAGCTGGGCAATGGCCGCGTCCGAGATATGCTGCGTGGCGCGACGAGTTAGTTCGGATTCCATTGTTTTTCTGACGTAAATCAGCTGCTCGACATCCGCAGGAGACAATTGTGGCACGCTGACCCGACGGTTGCCCTGAAACACCAGCGCCCCGTCCGAAATCAGCCGCCGGATCGCTTCGCGCACCGGTGTCATGCCCGCATCCAGCGCCTGTGTCAGCCCCTGAATGGTGACGGCCTGACCGGGGGCCATTTCGCCAAACAAGATCTGCGCGCGCAACGTTTGGTAAACCTGTTCATGGGCAGGCGTTCCGGGCGGGTCAACGGGTTTATTGACGGCGATTTGGTCTTTCAAATTCTTCGGCCCTATTCCTGCTGACAGCGTCGCGCCTTACTTGCAGGCTTGGTGCATGAAAACATATCTGCTATTGCCTTGGAAGGTAAAACTTGATCAAATTAGACAGCCGGATCAAAATCGGCAAGTCCCAGGGGAGTTACCTAATGAAAATCAAAACGCTGACACTGACGGCGGTTCTGGCCCTTAGCAGCGCGGCTGTCTTTGCGGACGAGGTTCGCGTTTATAACTGGTCGGATTATATCGACGAAGAGCTGCTGGCCAAATTCGAAGCCGAGACCGGTCTGAAGCTGATCTATGACGTGTTTGACAGCAACGAAGTTCTGGAAACCAAGATGCTGGCCGGTGGGTCGGGCTATGATGTGGTGGTGCCATCGGGCACGTTCCTGCAACGTCAGATCACCGCGGGCGCGTTCCAGAAACTGGACATGTCCAAGCTGCCCAACCACGCCAACATGTGGGATGTCGTTGAATCCCGGACCGAACAGTATGACCCCGACAACGCCTATTCGATTAACTATATGTGGGGCACCACGGGGATCGGGGTGAATGTCGGCAAGGTAACGGAACTGCTGGGGGCCGATGCGCCGATCGATTCACTTGATTTGGTCTTCAAGCCTGAAAATATGGAAAAGCTGGCGGCATGCGGCGTTCATTTTCTGGACGCTCCGGCCGAGATGATCCCAATGGCGCTGAAATATCTGGGTGAGAATCCGGACAGTCAGGACGCGAATGTGATCGCGCGCGCGGAAGAGGTGTTCATGCCCGTGCGCCCCTTCATCCAAAAGTTTCACAGCTCGGAATACATCAATGGGCTGGCCAATGGCGACATTTGCGTAGCGGTGGGTTGGTCTGGGGATATCCTGCAAGCGCGGGATCGTGCGGCCGAGGCTGAAAATGGCGTCGAGATCGCCTATCATGCGGCCAAGGAAGGCGCGCAGATGTGGTTTGACCAGATGGCGATTCCCGTGGATGCGCCGAACGCGGACGGGGCACATGTTTTCCTGAATTTCATCATGGACGCGCAGAACATGGCCGCTGCATCGAACTATGTCTACTACGCGAACGGGAACAAAGCATCGCAGGAATTCCTGATTGAGGACGTGAGCGGTGACACGGCGATCTATCCGGATGCGGAAACGCTGGCAAACCTGTTCACAACCCGGCCCTATGACGCGAAAATTCAGCGCAAGGTCACGCGGCTGTGGACCAAGATAAAGTCGGGCACCTGATCTGACAGCATCAAAGGCGGGCCTGACGGTCCGCCTTTTCTTTATCCGGGAAAATGGGGGCGGTTTTGCAATCAACTGTTTTTGCACCCTGGGAGGATCCCAAGGCCAAGCCTTTGATCCGGTTCCAGAATGTCACCAAGCGGTTTGGTGAATTCGTCGCTATCGACGATCTGTCGCTGGACATTTTTGAACAGGAATTCTTTGCCCTGCTAGGCCCGTCGGGCTGTGGCAAAACCACAATGATGCGGATGCTGGCAGGGTTTGAAAACCCAACCCAAGGCCGGATTGAACTGGCCGGGCAAGACATTGGGCCGGTTCCGCCAAACAAGCGCGCGGTGAACATGATGTTCCAGTCCTACGCGCTGTTCCCGCACCTGTCGATCTGGGACAATATCGCCTTTGGCCTGCGCCGGTCGAACATGCCCAAAGACCAGATTACCGCTCGCGTCGAAGAGATGCTAAAGCTGACCCGGCTGGAGAAATTCGCCCGCCGCAAGCCGCATCAGATTTCCGGCGGGCAACGCCAGCGGGTGGCCCTGGCGCGGTCGCTGGCCAAGGCGCCGAAGCTGTTGCTGCTGGACGAACCGCTGGGCGCGCTGGACAAAAAGCTGCGGCAGGACACGCAGTTTGAACTGATGGATATTCAGGAAAAGACCGGCACAACCTTTGTGATCGTCACCCATGACCAGGAAGAGGCGATGACCGTGGCCAGTCGCGTCGCGGTGATGGACGAAGGTCGGCTGATTCAGGTTTCCACCCCCGACCGGCTGTATGAAACACCCAATTCTGTCTATGTTGCTGATTTTATTGGCGATGTGAACATTATCGAGGGGGCCACCAAGGCTCTGGGCGATGACCGTTATCAAATCGCATGGGTTGATGGCCAGCCGCCGCTTGTCGCCACATCCCACCGACCGTTTTCCGACAGCCAGCCCTGTCATCTGGCGATCCGCCCGGAAAAAGTGGCAATTTCGGCGGATAGGCCCGAAAATGCGGATAACTCGGTTCAGGGCAAGGTGCTGGACATTGCCTATCTTGGCAACCTGTCGACCTATCATGTTGAACTGCCCAGCGGCACGATCATCAAGGCGCAAGCCGCCAATACGCGGCGCATTTCACGGCGCAGTTTCACCTGGGAAGACCCTGTCTGGCTGTCATGGACCGCCACGGCCGGCGTTCTGCTGGCCGAGTGATGCGGCGTTTTTTCCTGATCGCGACGCCCTATGCCTGGCTGTTGGCGCTGTTTCTGGTGCCCTTCCTGATCGTCCTGAAAATTTCACTGTCCGACACCGCGCTGGCGATCCCGCCTTATGTGCCGAAACTGGACTGGGCCGAAGGCATCGGCGCGTTCCTAAGCCAGTTGGATTTCGAGAACTTCGCATTTCTGACCGAGGATGATCTGTACTGGAAGGCGTATCTTAGCAGCCTGCAGATCGCGGTGGTTTCAACCGTTTTCACGCTGATAATTGGTTATCCCATCGCCTATGGCATGGCCCGCGCCCCGGACGAATGGCGCCCGACCCTGATGATGCTGGTGATCCTGCCGTTCTGGACCAGCTTCCTGATCCGGGTTTACGCGTGGATGGGCATCCTTAGCCAAGAGGGGTTTTTGAACCAGTTTCTGCTGTGGATCGGGGTGATTGATACGCCGCTGACCATCCTGAACACCAATACGGCGGTCTATATCGGCATCGTTTACACCTATCTGCCCTTCATGATCCTGCCGATCTATGCAGCCCTTGACCGGATGGACGGGTCTTTGATTGAGGCGGCCGAGGATCTGGGCTGTTCACGGCTGACGGCCTTTTGGCTGGTGACGATCCCGCTGTCGCGCAACGGCATTGTCGCGGGCAGTTTTCTGGTGTTCATCCCGGCCCTGGGCGAATTTGTGATCCCGTCGCTGCTGGGCGGCTCGGGCACGTTGATGATCGGCAAAATCCTGTGGGAGGAGTTCTTTTCCAACCGCGACTGGCCGGTGGCCTCGGCGGTGGCGGTCATCTTGCTGTTGATCCTGGTGATCCCGATTGTGTTGTTCCAGCGCAACCAGCAGAAACAGGCAGAGGCGGAACAATGATGCGTCTTAGCTGGTTCAACGTTATATCGCTGACGCTGGGGTTTGCGTTTCTCTATATTCCGATGATCATTCTGGTGATCTTCAGCTTTAACGCCAGCAAGCTGGTGACAGTCTGGGCCGGGTTTTCCACCAAATGGTACGGCGAATTGATCCAGAACGAGGCGTTCCTGAACGCCGCCTGGGTCACGCTGAAGGTGGCGGTGTTTTCGTCAACCCTTGCCACGATACTGGGCACCATGGCGGCCTATGTTCTGGTGCGGTCAGGGCGGTTTCTGGGACGCACGCTGTTTTCCGGGATGATCTATGCGCCGCTGGTGATGCCCGAGGTGATTACCGGCCTGTCACTGTTGCTGCTGTTCATCGGCCTTGGTCTGGACCGTGGCATTCTGACCATCGTGCTGGCGCATACCACCTTTTCAATGTGTTATGTGTCAGTGGTGGTGTCGTCGCGGCTGGCCACGTTTGATCAATCCCTGGAAGAGGCCGCACTGGATCTGGGCTGTTCCCCGGCCGAGGCATTTCGGCTGGTCACCCTGCCAATCATCGCCCCTGCGGTGATTTCCGGCTGGTTGCTGGCCTTTACCCTGTCGCTGGACGATCTGGTGATCGCGTCCTTCACATCCGGCCCGTCCGCCACGACGCTGCCGATCAAGATCTATTCCGCCGTACGGCTGGGCGTCAGCCCGGAAATCAACGCGCTGTCGACCTTGATGATTGCTGTGGTGACTATTGGGGTGATTGCCGCCTCGCTGGTGTCAAAACGCAATCTGGTGCGGCAAAGGAAAGAAGAACAGACCGCGATCCGCGCCGAATGAAACGGATATTTTCAGATTTTTCCTATGGGCCCGGCCCCAGGAAGGGATGTTGGTGGGACGAAACCATTGCAGCACCCGACTGGTCGGAATTGCAGGGCGATACGCGCGCCGATGTGGTGATTATCGGCGCGGGGTTTACCGGGGCCTCAGCCGCACTGCACCTGGCCGAAGCGGGTGTTTCGGTGCTGGTGCTAGAGGCCGAAACCCCCGGTTGGGGTGCCTCTGGGCGCAATGGCGGGTTTTGTTGTACCGGTGGCGCAAAGCTGGACGATGCGGCGATGACCCGTCGCTATGGCGCGGCGGATACTGCCAGATACCGCCAGGTTGAGCGGGATGCGGTTGCACTGGTGGCCGGGTTATTGGACCGGTTGGGCATAGATGCGGACACCCATTCCAAAGGTGAAACCCAACTGGCACATCATCCCAGAGCGATGACTTCCCTGCGCCGACAGGCCGAGGCAATCGTCAGAGCGGGGGGGCCGCCCCCTGTTTTGATCGAAGCCGCAGATCTGGTAGCTCAAGGGTTGGGCGGGCCGTTTCATGGTGCTTTGACCACGCCGGTCGGGTTTGGCCTGAACCCACGCAAATACCTGTTTGGTCTGACCGCCGCTGCCAAGCAGGCCGGCGCCCGGCTGTTCCAGCGCAGCCCAGTTACGGCGGTTACCGCCGCAGAATCCGGGTATCAGGTGGCAACGGAGCAGGGGCGCGTGGCGTGTGACACCGTCCTGATTGCAACTAATGGCTATTCCAGCGAAGACCTGCCCAACTGGCTGGCCGGACGATACATGCCAGCGCAATCCTCGGTTCTGGTCACCAGACCCTTAACCGAAGCTGAACTGGCGGCACAGGGATGGTCCAGTGATCAGATGGCCTATGATACCCGCAATTTGTTGCATTATTTTCGCCTGATGCCTGACCGGCGGTTCCTGTTTGGCATGCGCGGTGGTCTTGGGTCTTCGCCCGGTGCAGACCGTGCCGCGCGGGCGCGCACCCGTCGGGATTTCGAGGCGATGTTCCCTGCCTGGCGCTGCATTGAGTCAGCACATAGCTGGTCTGGCATGGTCTGCCTTGCCGCAGGCCGGGTGCCTTATGTTGGCCCGGTGCCGGGCAAGCCGGGGATGTTTGCCGGGCTGGCCTATCATGGAAACGGGGTCGCTATGGGCAGCTATGCGGGGCGGCTGTTGGCCGATCTTGCGATGGGTCGGGAACCGCACGGTCTTTACCCGAGTATGATGCAAAAACCGATGTCCCGGTACCCTCTGGGCCGCGCCCGCCGCGTGCTGATGCCTCCGGCCTATGTCGCGATGATGCTGGCCGATCTGTAAGGGCAGCAAAATCCCTGAAACGCCCGCTATGGTTGACAGAACAGCCCGGATCGCCCATCCCTAAAGAAAAAATAATTTGAGGTTGGGCAGATGAAAATCGCGATGATCGGGACCGGATATGTCGGGCTTGTATCAGGGGTTTGTTTTTCGGACTTTGGTCACGATGTGATCTGTGTCGACAAAGACCCCCAAAAGGTCGAAATGCTACGGCGCGGTGAAATCCCGATTTTTGAACCGGGGCTAGAGCAGATGTTGGCCAATAACGTTGCCGCAAACCGCTTGTCTTTCTCGGGCGATCTGGCGGCGGCAGTGGCCGGGGCTGATGCAGTGTTTATCGCCGTGGGCACCCCGACGCGGCGCGGAGACGGCCATGCAGATCTGACCTATGTGATGGCAGCGGCGGCGGAAATTGCCGAAGCGATTACTGAGTATACCGTGGTTATTACCAAATCGACGGTACCGGTTGGCACCAACCGGGCGGTCAAACAGACCATCGCCAAGGCTAACCCCAAGGCGGAATTCGACGTGGCCAGCAATCCGGAATTTCTGCGCGAAGGTGCGGCGATCGACGACTTCATGCGTCCTGACCGGGTGGTCGTCGGTGTCCAGCACGACCGCGCAGCCGAGGTAATGGCCGAGATCTACCGACCGTTATTCTTGCGGGATTTCCCCATCCTGACCACCGATCTGGAAAGCGCCGAGATGATCAAATATGCGGCAAACGCGTTTTTGGCCACGAAAATCACCTTTATCAACGAAATCGCGTCGCTGTGTGAACGCACGGGCGCGGATATCAAGTTGGTCAGTCAAGGCATGGGGCTGGACGGACGAATCGGCAACAAGTTCTTGCATGCCGGGCCGGGCTATGGTGGATCTTGCTTTCCCAAGGACACCCGTGCGTTAGCGCGCATTGGGCAGGAACACGGGCTGCCGATGCAAATCACCGAGACGGTCATCAAGGTGAATGACGAATTGCGCCGCCGGATGATCGACAAAATTATGGACATGCTGGACGGGTCAGTCGCCGGCAAGATCATTGCCGTGCTTGGTGTAACGTTCAAACCCAACACCGACGACATGCGCGAAGCCCCGGCGCTGACCATTGTACCCGCGCTGATCGGGGCTGGTGCCAAGGTGCGTGTGGTGGATCCGCAAGGGCATCGCGAGGCTACCAACCTGCTGCCAGGTGTGAATTGGTCAGATGATGCCTATAAGGCGGCGCAAAACGCCGATGCCGTGGTGATCCTGACGGAATGGAACGAGTTCCGCGCGCTGGATCTGAAACGGTTGTGTAAACGCATGGCCTATCCGGCAATGGCCGATCTGCGCAACATCTACACCGCCCGCGATGCCCGCCGGGCCGGATTTGCCCGCTATGTGTCGGTGGGCCGTCAGGATTATTCCGCCGACGAGGCATAGATCACGCAGTGGAAACCTGGGGGCTGCGGTTGCAAAACAAACGACCCACGTCGGCGCCCGGTCAGCTGCCGTTTCGCAACGCGGTGACGGATGAAGACAGGACCGCCACCCCGCCCTCTAGTATCAGGATCACCTCCCCGTTCTGAACCTGCGCTTCGGCTACGCGGCCATAGACCTCAGCATGCTCGCTTAGGATGACCTCGCCATCCTTGACGCTTTCGATGATGAAACTGTAGGCGCCGGTTGGCAGCGCTTCACCTTCGCTATCGACCCCGGCCCATTCGATTGGTTCTGCTGATAATGGAACTGACTCGCGCTGGACCTCGGTTCCGTCCTCGTCATAGACAACCAGGAATACCTGATCAGATATAGCGGCCGGATTGGGCTGCACGGTAATCGGGGTTCCGTCGAAATAGGCAGGCGCAAGGGCGCGCGCCTCCATTCCGACGAGACCGGCCAACAATGCCATGTTGGTTTCGCCCGTTTTGGAAAATAACGCCGCCAGCACATCATTGGTCTGAACTTGTTGTTCAACCATCGAAAATTGCGCCAGCTGCGCAGCATATTCACTGGACTCAATGGGTTCCAGCGGATCCTGATACTTTGCCTGCGCAGTAAGCATTTTCAGGAAGGTTTCGAAATCCGACGACAGGGCCTGCTGTGTGGCTGTCGTCCCGGTGTATGTACTGGTTGTCGCCGACGCGGCTGCTGCTGCGGGTGCAGCTGTACCAAGAGCATTGATCATTGTGGTTATAACCTCAAGTCCAACCCACCGGATACCGCTGTTTGGGCGGGTTTGGTGGGGGTGGTAGTTTCAGATTCCAAGATGCTCGGTTCGGCAAAACCACCGGGCGAGCCATCCTCGTTGTTGTGGTCAAACCCCCCGGCGCTGTTGCCGTTGAATTCAAAGCCAATGCCCTCATACCCCATACGCCGAAGCTCTGCCGACAGCAGGTCGGCATGGCGGCGCATCAGGTCCAGGGTTTCTGGCCGTTCCGTGGTTATTGACACCGCTACGCCGGTTTCGGATGTGGATAAGATCATGCGCACACGGCCAAGCTCTTCTGGATTCAGGGCGATTTCGATCTGCTTGCCGGTTTGGTTGGGGAAACTATCCGCTAGTTGGGCCGCCATTAGCCGCGCAGTTTCGTAGCGGGCCGTGGTGGCAGAGGAGGCAGGGGCAGAGCCGGGGGTCGTTTCGTGGATCGGTGAAGAGGGTAGTTTACCAAGGTCGGCGTTCATATCTGGCACGGTCCGGTCTGCAGCCAGACCTGCAATGGGGTCTGCCATAGTCCCGCTGGTCATTGCACCAGCGGGACCATCCGGGTTTTGCGGCGTATGGACATTAGACGTTTTCGGCGCGTCGATAGGCACGGGTGCACCCATCTTTTTGCCGCTGGTTGGACCAAGGCGTAATTCGCCTTGATCCGAGATTTCAGTATTGGCCGATATTGGGTGTGGCGACCGAACCGATGCCCGGGTTGCTGTTGTTGCGCCAGAGAGGTCGGCTGCGGCGGTCTCTTGGCCACGCATGGCGGAGACCTTAGCGCGAAGGCTTGTTAACACCTCCCGATTGCCTTGTGTTTGCGGTTGGTCGGGTTCTTTCTGTGGACGACTATCCCTGAGGCCAGCGGATGTTATATCACCTAAGCGCGGCGATTGATCTGTGGACGGCGCAATATTGGCTATGGTGGTTGTCGGAACCGGATTTGTTGCACGCTCGTTCATGGTTTCAACCGGCAAACGGGTTGCGTCTGGTGTTGCAGCGTCGGTCATCGGTTTAGGATTGCCAGCCACCCGAAACTTCGACCCCTCCGTGTCAGCCAGATCCGATAAGTTTTCGCGGTGCGTGATTTGTTCGATCGTGTTGACCCTAGTCAACCCCGGCACAAGATCACCTGCACGCAGATCAGTTCGCTCGGCATCAGCCCCGCTGATAAGGCTTGTCGAATAAGGGGAATGCCCGGTTTTTGTCATTGCAGGCTGCGCGAGCCCCGAAGCCGACCCTGCCTTGGCCGCATGCGAGCCGACGGTGTCCATCGCATTTGTGGCTCCGGAAAAACCTGCGGAAATAACGCCTTCCCCAGTTTTCGCATTCCCTATAGACCTGCTTGGTATCGGCTGACCCGGCGCATTGGCTGTTCCAATAGGCGCATTAGAACGCCCGATTTCCTCGTTCTCGTTGCCAGTTGGCATCGGCGGCTCTGGTCTACTGCCCTCCGGCGATGGGGCTGCCAGGCCTTGCGCGTGGCGCGATTCGAAATCACCTTCGGAGTTAGCAGCTCGGCTGTTTTCAGCCGCGACAGGCACCGTTGAATCCAACAGGTTTTCCGACAAGTTCTGATTGTCTGCACTGCCGTCTGGCCCGGGCCCCTGCGGTTCTGTCTCGACCGAAAAATTCCACCGGGCGAAGAGATCGCCAAATGTTTCACCAGATTGAGATGACTTGTTTGTCTCTGGCGACCTGTTACCGGCCAAGGGCGCGCCCGGCATGGCTTGGCCCTGAACATTGAGTATCTGCATATTACCCCGGAATTCTTTCTCGTTGCCGACACTCTTGATCAAAACCGGTTACGTTTATTTTAACCGATTTGGGTGCAAGCTAAGAAAAATCCATGCAATTCGAGGCAATTCCATGACTCCTATATCTTCCGTCAGTGCACCACCTTTATCCGATGCGAAAACCGAACCTTCCGGGCCTGATCACACAGCCCTACGCAAAGCTGCCGTTGATCTCGAGGCGTCGTTCTTAGCGGAAATGCTGAAATCCGCAGGGTTCGGAAAAAGCCGGGATTCGTTTGGCGGCGGTGCGGGGGAAGATCAATTTGGGTCGCTTCTGGTGCGCGCGCAGGCCGAAAAGATGGCCCAGGCAGGCGGCATAGGATTGGCAGAATCACTTTACCAAGCACTTTTGGAGACAACACATGACACATGATACCGCGCAGGACATGATTGATGAGCTGGACACGTTGCTGGATCAGGAAAGGCAGGCACTGGTAGAGGGTGATCTGGAACAACTGGGAAGGTTGCTTGCCAATAAAGAAAACCTGATTGGCAAGATCAATTTAATCGACACGCTGGAACGCAGCAGGCTTTCCCACGTTCATGACAAGGTTGCCCGCAATCAGGTGCTGCTGAACAGCGCCATGGAAGGGATTCGCGCTGTTGCCAGCCGGATGGCCGATCTGCGGCGTGTGCGTCAGGGGCTGGAAACCTATGACCGGACCGGACGCAAGAAACGATTTGATACGCAAACCCATACCAGCGTGGAAAAACGAGCCTGAATTAAGATTTAGGCAAATGCGATCTAAGCTGTTGGTGGGTTTTAGCAATCCGTTAGCACATAACGATCAAGGTGATCCTGCACCCAAAACGGGTGGCGCGAAACCGATCGGTCGGTACTCGCAATAGTCAGAAAGACGTCTGATCCGTCCATGGGGGCGGAATGCAACCGGGCGGAATTCGCCCTATGACTAAAGGAAAACTGCTATGTCAAGCATTCTGACAAATAACGGCGCCATGGTGGCACTGCAAACGCTGCGGGGAATCAACCAGAACCTGTCCAGTGTTCAAAGCGAAATCTCGACCGGTAAGCGGATCGGATCGGCCAAGGACAACTCGGCGGTCTGGGCGATTTCCAAGGTGATGGAATCGGACGTGAACGGGTTCAAGGCGATCTCGGACAGTCTGGCGCTGGGTGAATCCACCGTTGCTGTGGCCCGTAACGCCGCTGAGACGATCACTGATCTGCTGACCCAGATGAAAGGCAAAATCGTCGCGGCACAGGAAGACAACGTTGACCGTACCAAGATCAACGATGATGTGACTGCGTTGAAAGACCAGATCAATTCGGTTGTTTCTGCGGCGCAGTTCAATGGGTTGAATCTGGTGGACGGCTCGACAGGGACGGCAAATATTCTGGCATCACTTGACCGGGACAATGCCGGTAATGTCACCGCAAGTTCAATCACTGTAACTGCCCAAGATATGTCGACTGGCGGGTATGTTGCCAACGACATCTTTGGCAGCAGTGGCGGTACACCTTCCTCTGATGGTGATACTGTTGTCCTGTCGCTGGATAACGGTGGTGGTGCAGACACGATTTTAATCGACGATTCTGCTGGCGCTCTTTTTGCGGCCGGTGACAAGGTGAGCCTCGCAATTGGTGATCAAACCGTGTCGTACACAGTGACGGCAGACGACGCCGCTGCGACGACAACATCGGACATTGTGGCAGTCGCCCTGAAAGGCAAGATCGACAATCTGGGTATTGCTGGCCTGACCGTTGATTATGATAGCGGAACGCCAGGCGAGTTGGCATTTGACAATTCGGGGGCTGTTGATTTGGCCGTTACCGGTCAGTTTACAAATGCTGGATCGGGTGGTTTGGGTGCCATGGCGGCGATCGACGTGTCCACCGGTGGTGGGGCAACTGCTGCCTTGGCGTCGATTGAAGGCCTGATTGATACGGCCATTGACGCTGCGGCAACGTTTGGTTCGGCGCAAGGGCGGGTTGCGACCCAGGCAAACTTCATCTCAAACCTGACCGATACGCTGAAATCGGGCATCGGCGCGATGGTGGATGCAGATATGGAGGCTGCTTCGGCGCGCTTGCAGGCCCTGCAGGTACAGCAGCAGCTGGGTGTGCAATCGCTTTCGATTGCCAACCAGGCACCGCAGTCCATTCTGTCGCTGTTCCGGTAATCACGACAGGACCGGGGCGTTTCACGCCCCGGTCAGCCCCAACATCTCGCAATGAACATGAGGTTTTAACGTGAACGCCCATTCTCAGGCGCAGCGCGCCTATTCGGCTGCTTCGGCACCAACACGGACACCGCGAAACATGGAATACGAGGCCATAGCCCGTATTACCCACCGGATCAGGTCTGCTGACCAACAAGGAAACGAAGAGTATTCCGCTCTGGTCGAGGCGCTTTACGATAACAATAAGCTTTGGAATATCTTTGCAATTGATGTGGCCGATGCGGCAAACCAATTGCCGAAAGAGCTGAAAGCACAGGTGTTTTACCTGGCTGAATTCACCCAACAGCATACCAGCAAGGTTCTGGCTCGTCAGGCGTCTGTCGCACCACTGCTAGAGATTAACACCGCCATACTGCGCGGCTTGCGCAGCGGGGCGGCGTAATATGGGCGGTCTTGTTCTGAAACTGGCACCAAAGGAACGCGTTCTTGTGAATGGCGCGGTCATCGAAAACGGTGACAGGCGTAGCCGCCTGTCCATTATGACGCCGGATGCAAATATCCTGCGTCTGCGCGATGCGATTCATCCCGAGGAAGCCAATACACCGGTCCGCAGGGTGTGTTTTGCCACCCAGCTTATCCTCTCAGGCGACAGTCAGCCTGATACTGCCCGTCTGCCCCTGCTGCGGCGGATTGAAGAACTAAGCCAGGTTTTCACCGATGCAGACAGCCGCGCCTCCTTGGCCGAGGCCACGGAGGCGTTGATCAAAGACCAGCATTATCATTGCTTGAAAGCCTTGCGCAGTCTGCTACCGCGCGAAGACCGCCTGATTGCGGCCCGGGTCGGGTGAGCTTTCAGCCGGTCATAACCGGTGGCGGCATTGCAGGGTGGCAATTCCTGCAACGCACCTATGATGCGCAGTTTCAGGCGTTCAGTCAGGCGCCGGTGCTGGAGCGTGATACCGATTATTTTGCCGAAAATATTGGCAGCATTCAATCGGCAGAAGATCTGGTATCTGACCGGCGCCTGCTAAGCGTGGCATTGGGGGCCTTCGGGCTGACGGATGATCTGGATAACCGGTATTTTATCCGGAAAATCCTGGAGGATGGCACAGGCAGTAACGACACGCTTGCCAACAAGTTAACGGATAATCGCTATCGCCACCTGAGTGACGCGTTTGGCTTTGGCCCGGGCGAAACCGTGAAAACCGGCGATATTGCGGGCATGGCAGAGATTGCGGAGCAGCATAAGGTCCAGTCTTTTGAGGTGTCGGTTGGCGAACAGGATGACACCATGCGGGTTGCGCTTTATGCCCAGCGGGAACTGGAAAGCCTCGCGAGCGGATCTGGCAACGAAGAGACCAAATGGTTTTCGGTTATGGGGTTGCCACCTTTGCGGTCGATGTTTGAAACCGCGCTGGGTCTGCCGACATCTTTTGGCCAGATTGACATCGACCAGCAGTTGGAAACATTTCGCGACAAGACCAACCGGGCCTTAGGGGATGGATCTGTTGCCCAATTTTCCGACCCCGAAGCTCGTAAACGGCTTACAGACATGTATCTGGCCCGATCGCAGATTTCGGCAGCAGGATCGGCTTTGTCGTCAGGATCAACCGCACTGGCGCTTTTGCAGGCCAGCCAAGGGTGACTGAGCCGCCTAGAATAGGCCCACATAGGGCATATAAACGGCTAGGCGATGGTGAGGGCCTCAGCACCTGTGTGACGCGCCGTTTACAAGGGGCGGTCATGTAGAGGGTGATGCTAAGGACGTAGGTGTTAGCGTTGGGGCATCTCCCCCAAGGTCGCTGCGCGCCTTAAGATCAATCCCAACCGGTCGAAACTGCCGCGAATACCGTCGCTGCCGGTTTTGGCAAAAAAACCATCTAGGTCGGGCCATAAACGGGCCGCTTGATCCAGAACTGGATCGGCGCCTTCGACGTAGAGACCTGCCTTGATCATCACTTCGGATTGTTCATAGGCCCCCAGGTATTTCCGCACATCGCCGATCATCGTATTTTCGGCATCACTGGCAACATCAGGCAGACAACGCGACACGGATTTACCCACATCGATGGCCGGAAACCGCCCCCGTTCGGCGATATCCCGGTTTAATACAATGTGGCCATCCAGAACCCCGCGCAGAATGTCAGCAATGGGTTCATCCATATCCGACCCGGCAACCAGAACGCTGAATACAGCCGTAATATTACCTTGTGTCCCGGCACCGGGCCCGGCGCGTTCGCACAATGCGGTTATCAGCGGAGTCACTGACGGGGGAAACCCACGCAAGGCCGGCACTTCACCCGCTGCCACCGAGATTTCGCGATGCGCTTCGGCAAACCGCGTGACCGAATCAGCCAGCAAAAGAACGTTTTTCCCCGCATCACGAAAATGTTCGGCGACCGCCATCGCAGCCCAGGCGCACCGCCGCCGGGTCAGGGCCGACTGATCGGATGTTGCCGCGATAATTACAGCGCGTTTCATGCCTTCGGGACCCAGGACGTTGGTAACAAATTCGTTCACCTCACGTCCACGCTCGCCGATCAACCCAACAACCACAACATCGGCATGCATGTTTCCAGCAAGCTGCGCCAACAGGCGGGATTTGCCGACACCAGATCCGGCAAAAAGCCCGATTCTCTGACCTTCGGCAATTGGCAGAATGGTGTTTAAAACCGCCAGTCCGGTTGCAATGCGCGCGCCCAACGGACGTCTGGTTGTCACATCGGGCGGGGCCCCCACAAGATCATGCGACGCAATCCCGCGAAACAATGGTTTACCATCCATCGGCACCCCGTAGGGATCAATCACCCGTCCGATCCATTGCGCACAAGGCGCAAAATCGGGGGTGCCGCGCAAGACGACCGAATCGCCAATCGCCACACCATCCGGCGCGGTGTCGGGCAGCATATTCACCAGATCGTCCGCCATCTGCAAAACCTCACCGACAAGGGGGGTGCCGGGGTTGCGCCGCAGCGTCAACCGGTCTCCGATGCGCACGTCATCTGTCAGCCCAGTGATCTGGATGACACCGCCCCGCACCCCGACGACACGGCCAATAGGGCGCGCCAGTCTGTGCCCGCCAATCTCACGTTTCAACGCTTTTAGTTCGAGGGGCATGTTTGGTGTCTCCTTCAGGGTCCTGAAAACTCTTTTTAAAGGAATCACAGTTAAGCCTTGGTTGAAATTGATCGAGGGAGAAGCCCCGATGTTCACAGACCTGAATGTCTTTCACATGGCCCACGCCATGGCTGTCCACGCTGGCCAACGTCAGGGTGTCATTGCGCAAAACCTGGCAAATTCCGATACACCGGGATATCGGGCGCGCGACATTAAACCATTTGCCCAACTAGTGGCGAGTAATAGCAGTGGCGCGGGAATGCGCGCCAGCCGCAGCATGCATCTGAACGCAGCGACTGGCGGTTCTGCGGGGTGGCCCATTTACACCCCGAAAGCACCTGCAGATCCAAATAAAAACACGGTTTCCCTGGAACAGGAAATGTTGAAAAGCGTTGAGGTCAAGCGCCAGCATGATCAGGCGCTCGCGATCTACAAATCTTCCCTGAACATTCTGCGCGCCAGTATTGGGCGCGGGTAACAAAGGACAGGCAGGATGAGCGAATTTTCAAAATCCCTTTCGGTTTCGGCCAGCGCCCTGCGCGCGCAGGCAACCCGATTGCGGCATGTGTCCGAAAACATCTCAAACGCGGATACACCAGGGTATCGCCGCAAGACGATTTCGTTTGAGTCTGCACGCAACGCCGCCAATGGCACAAATCAAGTGATGGCGGGGCGCGTGCAGCTGGATCAAACCGATTTGACCCGGATATTCGACCCGGCCCATCCTCTTGCGGATGACAGTGGGCATTACGGCGGATCGAACGTTGATCTGATGATTGAAATCGCTGACGCCAGAGAGGCCCAGCGCAGTTACGAAGCCAACCTGAAAATGTTCGATCAGGCCCGCCAAATGTCGGCATCCCTGTTGGACTTGCTAAGAAAATAAAGGAGATCCAGAATGGATGTTCGCAGTATATCTGCCGCTCAGAACTATGCCGCATCGCGACCCGCGACCAATGCCGTACCACAACCCGGCTCTGCCGCTGAAGGGATTAAATCGGCGTTCACCGATTTTGCTGCCACCCTACAACAGGGTGAAAATATCGCCCTTGCGGCGATGACGGGTGACGCCGACCCGCACGCGCTGGTACAAGCGTTGGCGCAAACCGAACTGGCGGTCGAAACCGCGATTACCGTGCGTAATAAGGTGGTCGAAGCCTATCAGGAAATCCTCAGGATGCCGGTCTGATATGATGACCGAGGGGATGTTCTTTGACACGTTGCGTCAGGGATTATGGACGGCTGTAATTGTGTCAACTCCGATCCTGACCGTGGCGTTGGTGACCGGGCTTGCGGTGGGGTTGTTCCAGGCCCTGACCTCTATTCAGGAAATGACCCTGACATTTGTCCCCAAACTGCTCGCTATTGTCATCGTGTTCTGGGTCTCCATGGGGTTCATGACACAAACCCTGGTGTCCTTTTTCAACGGGCAAATCCTGCCAATGATCGCTGGAGGTTCATGATGGAAGTCACCGGATATATCACGCTGTCCCGTCAATCGGGGTTGATGAACGAAATGCAGATCATCGCCAACAACATTGCGAACTCCGCAACCACCGGGTTCCGTCAGGAAGGGTTGGTATTTTCTGAATATGTGGATGCAGCACAGGGGCGGTCATCGTTATCGATGTCGCGCGCGCAGGTACGCAACACATCGATGGCACAAGGGACTTTAACCCAAACCAACGGGTCCTTTGATTTCGCCATCGAGGGCGACGGATTTTTTCTGATTGAAACACCGGATGGAGACCGACTAACCCGCGCCGGAAGTTTTTCGCCCAATGCTGATGGCGACCTGGTCACACTGAACGGTCATCGGGTTCTGGATGCAGGCGGGGCTCCGGTTTTTGTGCCCAGCTCGTCCGGCAAGGTCAGTGTTGCGGCCGATGGCACAATCAGCGCCGAAGGTCAGGCCCTTGGGCAGATCGGGCTGTTTATGCCAAATGATCGTCATGATCTGATCCGTGAAGACGGGGTCATGTTCCGCGCTGATGGCGGCATTCAGCCCGCCGAAAACGCGCGCATGTTGCAGGGATTTCTTGAAGGATCCAACGTGAATCCGGTTCTGCAACTGGCGCGGATGATCGACGTCCAGAGGGCCTATGAGATGGGCCAAAGTTTTCTCGAAACCGAGGATGAACGCATCCGAAACGCGGTCAAAACACTGATCCGCTGAACCTGAGACAACAAAGGAAGACCCTATGCGCGCCCTGAAAATCGCTGCGACCGGTATGCTGGCCCAACAAATGCGGGTCGAGACCATAGCGAACAACCTCGCGAATATGAACACCACCGGCTATAACGCCCGGCGGGCCGAGTTTTCCGACTTGCATTACCAGCAG
>Ga0209121_10002102_pt1 | contig 20452 bp, 20 predicted proteins | sample Cruoilmetagenom3_FD_187292 | JGI IMG/M metagenome (GOLD analysis project Ga0209121, IMG submission 187292) | Oil polluted marine microbial communities from Coal Oil Point, Santa Barbara, California, USA - Sample 3 (SPAdes) (version 2) | ecosystem: Environmental > Aquatic > Marine > Oil seeps ...
AAACCATACCTAGATGCAACCTCATACCTCTAAAAGGACTTTTGTCTGTAACTCACATTAGGAGAAGATTAAGCACCTTAGATAGTAGGCAACTAGGTGGTTTGGGAAGACTTGAGCATGGTATTAAGATATACCCGCAGCATCACCTTTAATGATTGTTTGGAGCACTACGGAGAAGCGTTAGTATACAGATCAAGTATCAGAAGAGAGTATTGAACTAAGTTATTTCTCTTTCTTCCGTTTTGACCATATACTAATACCCCAAAGAATACCAATACCAATAAAAAAGATACCAAGACCAGCAAAAAATACACTTATGTTTACCAGCGAAGCCATGTTTTCACCTCTGCATTGATAGTTTATTCCAGTATACAATAACTATACAAAAGAGACACCATGATTTCTAGTCAGGTGTGTTAACCCCATAACTATGAGGCATACGGGTGAAGAAGTTATGAGATGCAGCTTGAATTCCAGGGACACCATACCAATTAGGGCTACTACAAATTACGTATTGTGTCCCAAGAATAAGATGGGAAATAAATTTGAGATGGTGGCATAATTATATGAGCTAAATCGAGATGAAAGCGTTAGTGCAGCGGGTTGCTAGAGCCTCAGTGAGCGTGAATGATGATATAGTAGGTGAGATTGGCCGGGGGTTGGTGGTTTTCCTCGGCGTTGCTCAAGGTGATTCGAGGGAAAACGCTAGTTACCTGGCAAACAAAGTGGTTAACCTGCGTATTTTTGCTGACGAGGCAAGCAAGTTTGCCCTCTCAGCGCTGGAAACAGAGGGAGATATTTTAGTAATAAGCCAATTTACTCTTCTGGCTGATTCACGCAAGGGGAGACGGCCCAGCTTCACCGAGGCAGCCCCGCCGGACCTGGCTAAGGAGTTATATGAGTTTTTTGTGGAGCAAGTTCGCTGCACAGGGCTCAAGGTGGAAACAGGGCTTTTCCAGGAGCATATGCTGGTGGAAATCCACAATAATGGGCCAGTCACCATATCACTGGAAAGTAGGATGGGAAAATAATCGCATTAGCAACTTGTTGCAATAATTTTGCTGTCTTGTTATAATAGTCCCCGGCAATGAGCTGCTACGAAACTCTTAAAGAAAAGGGGCATCGCTTAACTCCCCAGCGCATGCTGGTCATTGAGGCACTTCATAATGCCGACAAGCACATCAGCGCTGAAGAGATCTATGAGCATTTACATAGTCGTTATCCCTATGCCAATATATCCACTGTCTATCGCACTCTAGAACTGCTGAAGAAATTAAATTTAGTTACGGAAACTAACTTTGGCGAAGGTCGTGTCCGTTATCATGCTGCTGAGAAAGGGCATCACCATCACCTCGTTTGTCGTAGCTGCGGAAAGATAATAGACTTGGAGGAACTTGTGCTATATCCGTTAAAAGATACCTTGCTTCAGGAATACGGCTTTGATGCCGACTTAAGGCACCTAGCCATTTCAGGAGAGTGCAGTGAGTGCCGCAGAAAAAAAGGGGACAAGCCCAGCCAACCATTGTGAATAAAAGTATTGCTATGGATGACGTTCGAGAAAAGCTAACCATTCTGCTTGACTATTGGATTGAACACAACAGCGAGCATGAGAAAGAGTTCCGTGATTGGGCTGATAAGGTTGTCTCGTTATCCACTGAGGTAACACGACAGTTACAAACCGCAGCCACCCTGACGGCTGCGGTTAGCAACGAACTAATGAAAGCAAAACAAGCTTTGTCAAAGAGCAAGGAGGGGCACTAAGATGTGTATGGCTAAACTTTATGAGGCTAAGGAAGGTGACAAGCCAATTCTGGAGGACATCGCACGCATGATAATTGCTGACCGGCGAGTAGAAGTAGAGACCCTCTTCGGAGAAAAGAAGGTCTTCCAGGGCAAGGTGCGACAGATAGACTTCTTGAAGTCTCAAATACAACTGGAAAAGGATTAATTTTTTTGCCTGATAATTGCAATTAGTTGCATATGCACGAAATAGCAAAGTGATTAAACCGAAAGGGGCAAACCATGATACTGAGTCGTCATAGTTTCGGAATCTGGGGCCTTATGGCCGGAAGAACGGTGCCAGGGCAATCGCTTAAGGAGTGGGTGCAAGACTTAGAATCAGCCACGCAGCAAGATGTAGACGAGATCACCGTTTATCCTAGTTTGATAACTGAGCATTGCCTTGGCTATAAGCTTGTGGAGAAGGGACAGATAAACCAGCCTGATAGAAGCGCCTTTAAAAAGATGGTGTATACAACAGAAGATACTGTGAGTTCTAAATTTGGAAAAACTAAGCTGTTACACAAAGACTTTCAACGAGGGGGATAGAATGCATCATGAGCACGTAATATATCCGTTCACCGCCATCGTAGGTCAGGAAGACATGAAGTTGGGGCTCATTCTCAACGCGATTGATACCACAATCGGCGGTGTTTTAGTCAGAGGGGAGAAAGGGACTGCTAAGTCTACGGCTGTACGTGCTCTCTCTAGCCTTCTACCTGAGATAGAGGTTGTTGCAGGTTGCCCGTTCAATTGTGACCCCGATAACCTCCGTGAAATGTGCAGGACATGTCAGCAGAGGGTAGAGCAAGGAGAGGCACTGCCACGTCGGCACAAGAAAATGAGCGTGGTGGAACTTCCTGTCTCAGCCACAGAAGACGGGGTCGTAGGTAGTCTGGATATACAGAAAGCGTTGAAAGAAGGAATTAGAGCCCTGCATCCTGGAGTACTTGCCGAGGCGAACCGGAACATCCTCTATATTGATGAGGTAAACTTGCTCGACGACCACGTTGCCAATGTGCTTCTGGATGCCGCAGCCATGGGCGTCAACGTTATTGAGCGAGAAGGAGTGTCGCTGCGCCACCCTGCCAGGTTTATCCTCGTGGGCACAATGAATCCAGAGGAAGGTGAACTCAGACCGCAACTATTGGATCGCTTCGGCCTCTGTGTCGAAGTGAAAGGCTTAGAAGACAAAGAAGACAGGGCAGAAGTAGTCAGACGGCGGGAAGACTTTGACAAGGAACCCTGGACATTTGCCGCCAAGCATGAAGCGGCACAAGAAGACCTGCGCCAACGGCTTGTAAGGGCGAGGCAAAAGTTGGTGAACATATCAATCTCGCCCCAGCGGTTAGACTCAATCGCTGAGGTGTGTGCCAACCTCAGAATAGAAACGCTGAGGGCAGATATCGTGGCGACCAAATCGGCCAAGGCTCTGGCCGCCCTTGACGGAAGAACTGAGGTTGACGACCAGAATATCCTTAAGGCTATGGAGCTTGCTCTACCCCATCGGCTCAGGAAGAAGCCATTTGAGAAAGTAGTCTCGAAGCAGGAGATATTAAGAACTGTGGAACACATGGTGGAAGGAGATGATGGGAAGTCTCTATCTGAAAAGACATTCAAGGTAGACAGTTCGTTGAAGCTGGCCGAGCTTGCCCGCAGCATTGAAAAGGGCAAGGGAACTCCAGGGAGAGACTACCCAGCGACAAATTCGACGAAAGGGAAGTATGTCTCAGCCAAACCACTAAGAGATTCTACCGACATTGCCATTGATGCCACTTTACGAAAGGCAGCGATAGACACATCTGCGGGGAGGTTGGAAATCCACAGTGAACACCTTATGCAGAAGATAAGGCTAGGTAAAACCGGTGTCCTCTATGTTTTCTGCCTCGACTCCTCGTCGTCAATGGGGGCTCAAGCTAGGATGGAGCTGGCTAAAGGCGCGGTCTACTGGCTCCTTCAGCAAGCCTACCAGAGAAGAGACAAGGTAGCACTGATAGCCTTCCGGGGAAGTGAAGCCGAACTGATCCTGCCGCCCACCTCCAGTGTGGAGACAGCCCAGGAGAAGCTCAAAGAGCTGCCGACCGGTGGCAAGACACCCCTGTCCCAGGGCATAGTTGAGTGCCTGAAGCTCATCGAAAAGCAACGGAGCAAGAATTCAAGTGCCCAAATTGTGCTTATCTCCGATGGCCGTGGCAACCTGCCCATTAAGGGCTCGCTCAGAGAGGACCTCCTCTGGCTTGGGGAAGAGACCAAGGGCAAGGGAATCCGTGTAGTGGTAATCAACACCGGCAGGAGGTCACATGACCTTGGTCATCTAAAGGAATTTGCTGAGGCTACTTCAGGCGACCACTTCTTCTTGGAAGAGGCGGCTGGATGGTAAAGTTCCTCCTATTGAGCACCATAGACAATACTCGGGAACTGCGGGACGCAGTTAGTGAACTCAAAGCTGGGCATGGAGACATCCTGTCGCTCAGAAAAGTATACCTCAACGACCTTGAGAAGGGGCAGATTCCACTGGATGAGATAGAGGAAGAGGTCCGGACTTCTCATATCATTCTTGTGGACATTCGAGGTCAGAGTGGAATGTCTGACTCTCTTCAGGAGCTTCTTCCCCAGACTAAAGCCACCATCGTGGTGCTGATCGGAGGCAGTTCCCAGATATTTGCCCTCACCCGCATGGGGTCGTTCAAAGGCAGGGACATCTTCAAGGGTGACCGCCAGATGGATGTGGACAGCTTTATCAAGACCAAGCGGTTTTCCGAGCTCACCAAGAAGATAGGATCCGTTCTGCCCTTCGGGAAGCTCAAGGATATGCGCAACTGGATTATTGCCCAGCAGTACTATGCCAACTACGGAAAAGAGAATCTCAAGGGGCTCCTGCTCTTCATGGCCAGGGAATATGGTGGGGTCAGGATAAACAATATACCGCCACCCCGAAAGATGCTTGACTTTGGCATCTGGTGGCCGGATAAGGACTTCTTCAGCGAACTGGTTGAGTTTCAAAGAGAGATTAAGTGGGACCGGACAAAGCCGACCATCGGGGTATTTATCTACAGTGACATGCATCTCGAAGACTGTGCGCCAGCGGTGAGGGAGTTTATCACCACTATTGGAGGCAGAGCCAATATCATTCCCGTCTTCTCCAAGGTGGAATATAATCTGGAGGCAATTTCAAAACACTTTTTCTCGGGAGATACTCCTGCTATTGACCTGATGATAAACATGCAATACTTCAGGCTGCATGGTGGGCCCTATGGGGGGACACCAGAACCAACCTACAACCTTCTACAAAGGCTAAACGTTCCTGTCATCATGGGTTTTCACCTCTACACCACCGAGATTGAGGAGTGGCGGGGGTCGACAAAGGTCAATCCATTAGAAGTGGTGCTCGGCACAGTATTGCCTGAACTGGATGGCTGCATTGAGCCGCTAATGGTTTCCGGGCTGGTTCCACTGGGCAGAGACGAATCCATTGGTGCAGAGGTAAAGGAGTGCCAAGCGATACCGGAGCGAGTGGCTAATCTGGCAGATAGGGCACTTAATTGGGTCAACCTTAGACAGAAAAGCAATAAGGATAAGAAGATTGCCCTGGTGCTGTACGACTACCCGCCCGGTGAAGCGAATATTGGAACAGCGGGATACCTTGATAGCCTGGCAAGCCTGGAGATATTCCTTCAGAAGCTAGCGGCTGACGGGTATCGGGTAGAGATGCCATCAGGGAAGCTTTTAGATGCACTCATCACCCGAGGTGTAGTTAATTCTCCACGGTTCAAGAGCTCATCTCCAGAGGTAGCTGTCAGCCGAGAGAGATACATTGAGTGGTGCTCGGAGCTTCCCCGGGAAGTCCAGCAGGAGCTAGAGCAGCATTGGGGGTTGCCCCCAGGCGAAATAATGGTGGAGGGCAGCAGGCTACTCATTCCGGGGATAATCCTGGGAAACATATTCGTGGGGCTCCAGCCGTCAAGAGGCGTGCACGAAGACCCACAGAAGGCATACCACGACAAAGACCTGCCTCCCCACCACCAGTATATCTGCTTTTACAAGTGGCTGGAAAAGGAATTTAGAGCAGATGCTCTGATTCACTGGGGGATGCACGGTACCCTTGAATTCACCAAGGGCAAGGAGATAGCCCTTTCCGAGACCTGCTATCCTGATATCCTGATAGGCAGTATTCCCCATCTCTACTATTACTGGGTGGGCAACAGCTCAGAATCGACCATCGCCAAGCGGCGGGGGTATGCCGTCACCGTTTCTCATGCTTCCCCGCCGACTACATGTTCCGACCTCTACGGTGCCTACCTAGAGTTGGAAGACTTACTCACCGAGCATGATAATGCCGAAGATAGGGATAAGGAGAGACTTGAGGAACTCATCAAGGAAAAGGGCAGCGACCTAAACCTGGATGCCCCCGACCTTGAAGCGTTGAAACTCCTGCTCTACCGCCTGAAGCGGCGGCTCATACCCAAGGGCCTGCACATAATAGACCAAAAACTGGAGGGTGAGTCTATGGTCTCCTACCTTACCTCGGTGCTCCGGCTGGGCCGTGAGACTACCTCCCTTCAAGGAATTCTGGCGGAGCGCCGAGGAAGTAGTCAGGAGGAATTAATCAAAAAACCAAAGCTCGCCGAGGAGATAGAGGAGGAGACACAGCAATTGGTAGCAGGGTTGATCGAGGGGAAAAAGGTTGACATCCCGGAGGAGACTAAGCGTTATATCCTTGAACTTAAAAGCCGTATTGACCAGTCGGATGAAAGCGGGGCTCTGTTTAGGGTTCTCTCCGGAGAATACCTGCTGCCGAACCCGGGTGGTGACCCCATCCGCACCCCCACAGTCTTCCCGGTTGGCCGCAACATGTATGAGTTTGACCCCAGGCTTATCCCAACCCACACCGCTTTACGGGTCGGCGAGGAGGTTGCGTCCAGTGTGCTCAGCAGATTCTATGAAAAATACGGAAGGTATCCCGAAAGTCTGGGGCTGGTACTGTGGGGATTCGAAACAGTAAAGACGGGAGGAGATACCATAGGCCAGATACTCTCCTACCTGGGGGTCAGGCTGGTGAGCAAAGCCAACCCTTGGTTCAAAGACCTGGAGCTCATCCCGCTGGAAGAGCTGGGCAGACCCAGGATTGATGTGGTCATCACCATATGCGGTATCTTCCGTGACCTCTTCGGAACGCATATTGGTCTTCTCAATAAAGCCGTCGAACTGGCTGCTGGAACTGAGGAGCCACCTGAGCAGAATTATATCCGCAAACACTATCTGGAGGCGAGGGACAAGTTTGGCGAGATGGCTAAGGCCAGGATATTTGGCCCCTCGGATAGCGAGTACGCCACCTCAATGCGGACCCTGGTGGAGGGCAGCAATTGGAGGGAGGAGAAAGAACTGGCGGCAAGCTACGATGACAGCATGAGCCATGCCTACTGGGGAGGAAAGACTGTCAGGATTCCAGAGCTGTTCCAGGGTCTGGTTGGTCAGGTTGATGCAATCTCCCAGGAGCGGGACAATACGGAATACGAGTTTACCGACTTGGATCATTATTACGAGTTCTTCGGTGGTCTGGCTCTAAGCGTGAAGGAAAAGCGAGGCGAGTATCCTGAGCAGTGGGTAGTTGACACCACCGAAGAAAGTCTGGAAATAGAGGATGTGGAAAGGGTCATTGACCGGGCGACAAGGACGAGAATACTTAACCCCAAATGGGTAGACGGGATGTTAATCCATGATTTCCACGGGGCGCAGAAGGTTGCCCAAAGGGTGGAGTACCTCCTCGGTCTACAGGCGACGACGGGGAGAGTCAAGGAGTGGCTCTTCGACCAGGCTGCCCAGACCTTGCTATTTGACGAGGAAATGAGACGTAGACTTGCCGAAAACAACAGATACGCGACCCTGGATTTAGCAGAGAGGATGCTTGAGGCACACGATAGAGGATACTGGCAGGCTACTCCAGAGGAATTGGAAAAACTGAAAACGATGATTCTAGATATGGAAGCATGGGTGGAATAAAAGGAGAATATCTTAAAGCTCCTTGGCCTACTGAGGTTAAAATCCCTTAATTATCCTTAATTATGATGAGGAGGTGCACTATGGGGGATAGTCAAGAAGCATTGTTACGGTTTTATTTTTAGTTAACAGTTGCAATTCATTGCAAATGCTGGTGTGCCAGGTATTTACGTGCCTCAGTCTCTATGATGCGATAGACTTCTTGTAGGGGGATGTCGCGCTCCAGGGCGATACGGCGGCACTCTTCATACTCGGGATAGATGCTCACAATATCACCCATAAAGCGCTTCACCTTTACCTTCGTGTGTCCTATGGTGGAGTCAAATTCAATTATTTCTCGTTTAGCAATGTGTCGGAAAGCAGGGCTCATCCTTATTCCCAGAGTTGAAGTCTCTCGAATCATAACTTGAATCAAATCGGATTCGGCATGTTTTGGGGCAAGAACACTCAGCATCACTGCCGGACGATTTTTCTTCATCTGTATCGGCGTAAACCAAACATCAACAGCTTGCATAGTAAAGAGTTTCTCCATGAGGTACCCGTAGATTTCCGGACTCATGTCATCAATATTTGTTTCAAGCAAAATCAGGGCTTCACTACCGGCAGGTTCTATTTCTTCACCAATCCAGATGCGCATGACATTGGGCCAGGCTTCAAAGTCCCTGGTTCCAGCCCCGTAGCCTACCTTTTCTATGGTCATGCCAGGCCTGCCGAAGTTTGCCAGCGTGGTAACGACCGCCGCTCCTGTAGGCGTCACCAGTTCGCCCTGAGGTTGAGACTGCTTTGGGAAGTCGACGATTGGGGCATTGGACATCGCTATAAGTCGCAGCGTAGCAGGGGCTGGTACAGGCAAGATGCCGTGTGCTGTTGAAATACTGCCGCTCCCCAGAGGTAGCGGAGACGAGTAAAAACGCCCTATCTTGAGGGCGTCAAGTCCGAATGCCACTCCTACAATATCTATAATGGAATCCACTGCTCCTATCTCGTGGAAACAGACCTTTCCCAGAGGGACGTCATGGATTCTGGACTCAGCCTCCCCCAGGCGTTGAAAAATAGCGCTTGCTGTACTCTTCACCTTTTTGCGGAGTTTACTAACTTTGATGAGCATCAATATATCTTCAAGTGAACGCTCTGGTTGGGCCTCAGATTCATCCATTGTAACTGTGGACTTGGTGGCAGTAATTGTCGAGCGTTTCACCTTTTCTGCGGAAAGCTTGTAGCCATGAATAGCCAGACTGCTTAATCCTTTTTCCAAAATGTCCAGGGGAAGTCCGGCATCAATCAGAGCGCCCAGAACCATATCACCGCTACAGCCCGAAAAACAATCAAAATAAGCTACCTTTGCCATATTATTTTTTCTCCTTAATATCCCTGGTAAGTTCTTCGTTTAAGCTGCCACTCCTGTATCCGGCCAGGTCCAGCGTGACATAGGTATAACCCAGGGCTTTTATCTGTTTCACCAGGTCCTGGTGTATTTGACTGTTGAGGAGTAATGACATGCCTTTCCCGTCAACCTCGATGCGGGCAATGTTATCATGATGGCGTAAGCGGCACTCACGTATGCCAAGATTTCGCAGATACTGCTCCCCAGCAGCTATCCTGCGGACAATATCACGGGTAACAGGAGTGCCGTAAGGGATGCGCGACGCCAGGCAAGGTGATGCCGGCTTGTCCCAGGTTGGTAGGCCTCTCTTCTTAGATAGTCCTCGAATTTCGTCCTTGGTCAGTTCAACCTCGCAAAGAGGGTTGCGGATGCCCAACTCGGCTGAGGCTTTTCGGCCGGGGCGGTAATCATCTATGTCATCATAATTGGAGCCATCGGCAATCCAGTCTAAACCCTCAGCGGAAGCAATCCCCCGTAGCTGCTGAAACAGTTCTCGCTTGCAGTAATAGCAACGGTCGGGTGAATTAACAACAAACTGTGGGTTTCCCAATTGGTTACTTTCAATCGTGGTAAAGCGAAAGCCGAGCTTTCTAGCGAGAGCTTCTGCGTCCTCGCATTCACGGGGCGGATAAACTGGTGAGCGAGCAAAGACAACCAGAGCGCACTGTCCAAGCACCTCACTAGCAACAGAAGCTAAGAAAGTGCTGTCCACACCGCCGGAATAGGCAATAAGCACCGACCCCATCTCCGTGAGGGTCTCTTTCAAGCGTCTCAGCTTCTCTTCAGCCTTCACTTTGGGCTTTCGAGTCACGATTAAGCAGTCCGGCGATATAACCGGCGCCGAAGCCGTTGTCAATGTTAACCACAGCTACACCAGGAGCACAGCTATTCAGCATGGTTAGAAGTGGTGCCAGACCAGCAAAGCTGGCCCCGTAACCAACACTGGTTGGCACAGCGATTACGGGGATTGGAACAAGCCCACCGATAACACTAGGTAAGGCTCCCTCCATACCGGCTACAGCGATTATTACTCTTGCCTTGCGCAACTGAGGCAGCTTGTCTAATAACCGGTGAATACCCGCCACACCGACATCATGGACCCTTTCCACCTTGTTCCCCATCAGCTCGGCGGTTACAGCCGCTTCCTCAGCCACCGGGATATCAGCGGTACCGCCCATGACAACGGTAATACCCGGACGTGGAGTGGTCTGTTTCCGGTTAAGAAGAATGCTCCTCGATAGCGAGTTATAAGTTACATCCGGTATTTTCCCCTTGACGGCACTAAAAGTCTCCTGGCTCACCCTTGTTATCAGCAGTCGCTCAGAATGGGCAGCAAGCCCCTCAGCGATAGTTACTATCTGTTCGACAGTCTTGCCTTGTCCAAAGATTACCTCGGGAAAGCCGAGGCGCAGGCTACGGTGATGGTCAAGTTTGGCATAGGCTAACTCTTCATAGGGAAGGACGCTCAATTCGTCCACGGCTTGGAGAGGAGATAATTCACCCAATTTCACACGCTCTAGGGTTTGCAGTAACCATTCCTTGGTAACCAGGGTGGTATTAGGTTGGGACTGTTTCGCCGGGACTCGAGTCATAAAGTGCTCCTATGCTATTGCTATGAGAACAATATCTATCTTACTTCATTGACACTATTCAAGCAAGTTGAGAGACGTTGCCCATTTGCCTACTTCTGTAGTTGGTCATATCCTCAGCCACCCTAAAGCATATGGCCTACTCACAGAGCCTCTAACATTTGACAAATTTCTAAATTTGTGTTGCAATGAGTTGCAACAGCAGTTGATTGCAGCACATTCAAGGAGGTGAGAAATGTTACAAGGTCCATATCATTGACATAGGATCGGCTGAGCACTTAGAAAATACAAGGCTGTTTACAAATGTAGTTGCCCAATTCATTGGGCGATCGTGCCTGATAAATCAGGCAACTACCAAAATTTGGGGGTGAAAGGCTTCAAGGTGCCCGAAAATGAACGGAAAATCAAAATTAAATAACCCAAAATACAATAAGGAGGTAAAAAGATATGGCATGTTTTCTTGTACCAATGGGAGAAGCTGTTGTGGCAACGGCATTCTCTCCTAAGAGAAAAGTGAAGGGATGGCAGCAAGTTCCGTTAGCAGGTTAGCTATGCAACTTCAAGAATATTTCGATCAATTAGCCCCAACCTGGGATGAAGAGCTTACCCGAGAGAGGGTGAAGTGTCTTAGCAGCATCGTCAAGGAATTAGGCATTAAACCTGGATATTATGTGCTTGATATCGGCAGCGGTACGGGCGTCCTTTTACCCTTTCTAATCGCAGAGCTGGGTGATGAGGGAAAAATTGTAGCCCTGGATCTTTCAGCGGAGATGCTAGGTCAAGCGAAAGCCAAAAACTTCCCGCCTATAGTTGGTTTTGCTCAGGCTGATATTCTCGCCATTCCCCTGGCTGATAATTCTGTGGAGCTGGCTATATGCAACAGTGTCTTTCCTCACTTTAGCGACAAGGTCAAGGCATTAAGGGAAATAGCCAGGGTGCTCAGAAATAATGGCCGACTAGTCATCTGCCACACCATGAGCCGAGCGATGATTAACCACCTTCATCAATCCATTGGTGGCGTGGTCGCCCATCACTTTCTGCCACATGAATTTCAGCTAAAAGAGCTGATAAAGCAGGCTGGTTTGAAGGTAACCCACTTCGAGGACGGCCCGGAACGATATCTGGTTGTTGCTGAGAAGAGCGTCTGCTAGTGTTTAAATAATAATTACCTATGACTCCTTAATCATTGAGCTTCAAGCTCTAGACTAATGTCCAAAACTTTAGCCGAATGGGTAAGGGCGCCGATGGAAATGAAATCAACGCCGGTTTCAGCTACAGCTCGAACATTATCCAGTGTAATTCCCCCCGAGGCTTCAATTAAAGCACGGCCACGAATAGACTTTACTGCCTTACGTATATCCTCAAGATTCATGTTGTCAAGCATGACAATATCTGCCCCAGCCTTCACGGCTTCCAAAGCCTCTGATATGGTCCTGACCTCCAGCTCGACTTGAATCTGCCTTGCCCGGAGATTACTTCGTCGCTTCGCTCCTCGCAATGACGATGGAGCATTTTGTCTTGCTTTGGCTATAATCTCATTGATATTCAATCCCTGGCTGCGGAGCGCCACTAGATGATTATCCTTAATGAGTATACCATCGCTTAAATTCATACGGTGATTTACACCACCACCTACCCTGACGGCATACTTTTCCAGCAATCTCAAGCCCGGGGTGGTTTTTCTGGTATCCTTAATGCGCACTGGCAATCCTTCAACTCTTGCCACATAACGATGGGTCTCTGAGGCAATGCCACTCAAGCGCTGCAGAAAATTCAGGGCTACCCTCTCCGCTTTGAGAATGCTGGTAATACTGCCTGACACTTTGGCTACTTTATTGCCTGGCTTAACTCTAACCCCCTCTTTTAGAAGAATCTCCACCTTTAATTCTGGATCAACTCGATGGAAAACCTGCTTGGCTGCTCCTGTGCCAGCCAGGATACCTTCCTCCTTAGCCAAAACAAAACCAGTCCCTTTTTGATCGCTGGGTATTAAAGCCTCAGTAGTAACATCACCCTTACCAAGGTCCTCAGCTAAGGCACGGTCAATAATTTCTTCAATCTGGGGCTTATTTGATGACATTTTTCCTGAAAACGATGTGCTGTTGCCATTCTGGCGAAGTCTGGGGGAAATCTGTGCGAAAATGAGCACCACGACTTTCTTTGCGGAGTAAAGCGGCCTCAGTCACGAGCCTGGCACATAATACCGAATTATTTAGTTCATAGGAGGGGCGGTCACTGGGTTGAGACAGGATGCTTTCCCAGGTGGCCAGAATGTTTGCCGCCTCCTCGAGGCTTTTGCCAGAACGGATGATGCCTACTTTGTCCCACATAAGGGACTGCAGGTTGGGCAGATTAAGTGGTGGGGCCTTGGGTAACACCTCTCTACCGGGGAGACAATAGGAGATTGCTTTGTCATTCCGCTCCTCACAATGACGAGGAGGGGCAGCCACCTCAGTCCTCTGCACTATCCTCTTGCTGAAAACAACTGACTCAAGCAGGGAATTTGATGCCAGCCTGTTGGCACCATGCACCCCAGTGCAGGCGGTCTCGCCAGCAGCAAATAGCCCGGGGATATTTGTCTCTCCCCAATTATTGACCTTCACCCCTCCCATAAGGTAATGAGCGGCTGGGGCTACAGGAATAAGCCCCCTGGTGATATCCAGGCCATGGTCCCGACAAAAGCGATATATGTGGGGAAAGCGGGTGGTAATTAACCGAGATGGCAAATGGGTAACGTCCAGAAAAACTCTATCGCTGTGAGTTTTCCTCATCTCATAGACAATACTGCGAGCTACTACGTCTCTAGTCGCCAGCTCGGCCTCAGCAGCGTAATCTGGCATGAAACGATGCCCTTCCACATTTTTAAGTATGCCACCCTCCCCCCTGACCGCTTCAGAGATAAGGAAAGGAGCTACTCCCGGCAGGCGAAGAACAGTGGGATGAAACTGGAAAAATTCTGTATCGCTTATTTCGGCATCGACTTCAAAAGCCAAAGCTACCCCATCACCAGTAACCACATCAGAGTTAGTGGTATATTTAAACAACTTCCCAGCACCACCAGTAGCTAAGATGAGAAATTGGCAGCCATACTCTTCCACAGAGCCAGTTCGGCAATCGAGAGACCTTACGCCAGTTACCTTCCCATTCTGAACCAAAATTTCGCTAGCCAGGCAATTTTCCAAGACTTTGATAGGAGTAGAGCGCACCTGGCGACTTAGGGTAACCTCGACATGCTCCCCGGTGGCATCTCCGCCGGCATGCATAATGCGGGGCACACTATGAGCTGCCTCTCTGGTCAAGGTAATTTCACCGTCCAAAGTGTCAAAAGGCACTCCAAATTTGATTAAGTCAGCAATGCAATCAGCAGCCTCATCGGTCAAAATGTGCACTGCTCCAGCATCACACAACCCGTCGCCAGCAGCCATAGTGTCCTTGAAGTGCAACTCGGGAGAATCATCCTTGCCCATGGCAATGGCGATGCCACCTTGAGCATATCTGGTGTTGCAGTCATCTATGCTACCCTTAGTCAGGACAAGAACGCTGCCCCGTTCTATAGCTAGCAAGGCAATATAAAGCCCAGCAATCCCACTCCCAACTATAATATAATCACAATAATTCGTTTTCATTTTGCCGCCATGTCCAGTAGTTCACTAATCTTTTTGTTGCTCCTGCCGCCCTCTCCGGAGAAGGGAAAACAGCTAAACCCTGGCTAACAATTTGTTTTCTCGTCTCATCAATAGCTCTCCATTTCCAGCTTTCCATCTCCGCCAAACCGATTTCTCCTGTTTCAATAACACAGACTACAGGCTTACCTTTTTTCTTAATTGCCACAGTGCCGTGTAAGAAGTTTGGTGCACGCACTTTTTCCCATATATCCCTGGGCAAAGGGTCATCCTGAGTCAGATTGGCAACTGAAATATCAAATTTTTCTTCCTTACTGATCCATTCCAGTAAGTCCATATCTGACAGAGGTGTTCCTTGAAAAAGAGAGGCATCTATAGGATTTCTGACCCAATCCCAGATTCCGATAATTTGCTTTTTAAGCTTTTCTCTTAACTCCACAGATAATTCCGGTAACTCGAAGCCTTCCTCTTCCCAGACATCAGCTGAGACCATACTCTTCCCACCCCCACCTCCAGCAATAATTACCCTCCTCCCCGTGATAGGCGGCAGAAAGGTAAACGCGACAACCTGGTCTATGAGTTCTTGAAAATCACTGACCATAATGGCCCCATATTGCTTTAATACCGCCTGCCAAACCTTGATAGAGCCAGCTAGCGATGCAGTATGGGAGAGTGCCAATTTCGCTCCCGTTCTACCCCTTCCTCCCTTGAGAATTATGACTGGCTTCTTTTTCGTAGCCTGTGCTAATGCCTCAACAAATTTCCTGCCATGCTTAACTCCCTCAATATAGGCAGCAATTACCTTTGTTTCACTATCAGAGGTAAAATAGTTTAGTAACTCTGTCTCATTAATATCTGAGGCATTACCATAGCTTATCATTTTACTGAAGCGGACTCCCCTTAAAGCAGCGTAGCGGACAAATTCCCCAGCTCCCCCGCCACTTTGAAAAAATCCCCCCACCGGTCCACTTTCTTTGGGTAGCTCGTGATTAAAAGACAACCCCAATTTTGGGTAATAGATTCCCATACAATTTGGTCCGAGAATTCTAATGCCAAGCTTCCTCGCTTTTTTCAGGATTTCACGTTCAAGTTTTATTTCTTTGTCTCTTCCTGTCTCTTTCAGCCTTGCTGTAAATAGGTGTACAAGCTTGACATTTTTCTTACCACAATCCTCAAGCAAAGACAAGACACCCTCGGCAGGTATGCAGGAGACCACATAGTCCAGGTTAGACTCAGGGATTTCTGTTAGCCCGGGATAGACTTTAAGCCCGAGAATTTCACTTAATTTCGGGTTCACCAGATAAAGTTTGCCCTTGAAGCCATGGTCTATAAGGAAACGAGTGAATTGATGTCCACCCGAAACAGGGTTTGAAGAGGCCCCCACGATAGCAACACTGCTGGGGGAAAAAAGGCGGCCTAAAGAAAATTCCTCAGACATACTGGATAAATATTTAGCTATTTCCCTTTTGCTTACAACAATTTCTTGGAGCACCCAGTGACTGGGCTTTTCAACCTTAACCTTAAGTGATTTGCCAATAAGAGATCCCCTCTTTGGCTACTATCCTTCTTTTTCGTCAAGAGGGAAACACGAGTGCAGAGTCTCACAAAGACTGAACAAGCTTCCAAAATATATCACGTTCCCCACTTGTCTCAGGGTGACCACCAGATGCCTTAAGTCCCTGACGTCAGAATACTCCCCCACCACTTTCCCCACCCTCTTGTTTGCCAAGTACACTGTTTCTGGCAACCCTCATTGTTGCTCCTGACTCTATTTTCAGAATCACAGTATCTTCACCAAGACTTTCAATTTGTCCATAAATCCCACCAGCTATAATCACCTTGTCTCCCACTCTCAGTTCCTTCTCCATGTCCTCGTGTTGTTTTTGCTGCTTCTGCCTCGGCCTGATCATCAAGAAATACATGATGGCAAAAATTACCACCAGAAAGATGACCATTCCCCATACGCCTCCTAGACCTTCTGCCATTTGCCCTCCTTTAATTAATTATTTTTTAACCTCGCCTCTCAGTGACCAGGGACTTGTTTTCTCAATCTGGATTCCCATTGATTGACCTAGCCAGTCGCCATCATCTTCAAAGAAGACCAGCTTATTGTTCCGGGTGCGCCCAAACCATTTCCCCCCTTTCCTGCCTTCTACCAGCACCTCCACTTGCCTGTCTTGAAGTTGTGAGTTAATCTCGCTAGCTATAGCCGCTTGAAGCTCTTCAATCTTATTAAGCCTCTCCTTCTTAACTTGCATAGCAATATCATCTTGATATTCCCGCCAGGCAATGGTACCAGGGCGAGGAGAATAAGCTGCCACATGAACAACATCAAACCGCATCTCCTTGACCAGAGATAGACTGCGCTCAAATTGCTCTTCTGTTTCTCCAGGAAAGCCGACGATTATATCTGTGCTCAGGGATAATTGAGGGACCTCGCGGCGAATGGTGTGAACAAGGTTTCTATATTGTTCCACGGTATACCCTCGCCTCATAGCCTTCAATATATCGTCATCACCAGCTTGAACAGGCAACTCCAGATGCTCACAAACTTTGCTTACAGAAGCTATAGCGTCAATGAGCTTCAGGCTTATATCCTTGGGATGATTTGTCAAGAAGCGAATCCTGGCAAGGTCATCTATGCTGCTTAATTCGTTCAGCAAATCAGCAAGGTCGGGATGCGCGGGCAAATCGTGTCCGTAAGAATCAACATTCTGTCCCAGCAAAGTTACCTCTTTTATGCCTCGCTCTACCAGCGCCTCCACTTCACAGACTATCTCCTCCACAGGACGACTAACCTCCCTTCCCCTCCTATAGGGGACAATGCAATATGAGCAAAAATTATCACAACCCTGGATTACGGGGATAAAGGCACATGGCGAGGAAGCCATCCAGGCGTGATTGCGAGTGTAGCGAAGCAATCCCTGCTGAATAGGTATGCCTTGCTTTTGTCCCCAGGCAATTAGCTCATGATAATCACCGGGCTTAAATAGTAAATCAACGTGAGGAAATCGTCTCTTTAATTCCTGGGTGTTGGAATTGACCAAACATCCGGTAACAAGTATCTGCAGATTGGGCTGTTCATTTTTTAAGCCTTTCAGTAAACCCAGGGTGCCTAGAACCTTATTCTCAGCGCTTTGTCTTACCACGCATGTATTGAGAACCACTAAATTGGCATCGTACAGAGAGTTTATTGCCTCATAGCCGGCAGAATCTAAATATCCAGCTATTTGCTGGGATTCTGCCTTGTTCATCTGGCATCCGATGGTCCAAATAAAATAATGTGTCATAACGGCATTGCCTTGCCCCCGAGTCTTTGAAGTTCACTTCTCGAAATGAGACAACCCAAGGTATACCTAGCCGATAATTATATCATCCAGGACTCGCTTTGGCACATGGTGCTTCCCTTCACCATCACGCCAGTACTTGGTATCCCCACCAGCTCCAACCGTTTCTATCACTACCGTTTCTTTAGGTTTGCCCAGAGCCAGGACAAGCAGTATCTCATATCGTGGCGGTATTTCTAAACCTTTACGAAGTCCTTCTTTATCTATCGAAGCAATCATACAGCCGCCCAAGCCTTTCTCGGTCGCCCCCAGCATGATACTTTGCGCCGCTATCCCGTAGTCACAGCCAAAAGACCGGCTTATCTCTGTGTCCCCGAGAATAATAATATACGCCGATGGCCTCTCCCCTTCACCGGGACCGGACCAGCTCTTGAGATACGCAGCCCAGGCCAAGTGTGGGAATATCAGTGAATTCTTGTGCCGGTCGCAGGAAAGGATATATTTGAGCGGTTGCATATTTGCGGCCGATGCCGAGAGCCTGGCAAGCTCAACAAGTTCCCTCAGGGATTCGAGCTTTATGTCAACTTCCTGATAAAATCGCCGGTAACTTCTGTTCCTCAGTATTAAATCTCGCATCATCCCAATACTGTCAAACGACGCCCGCTCTTTTTGCCGCCTCGTCCTGCATATAGACTACGATAATTACTCTAAGTCTGTCAAGGATAAAAGCCTTGCCCGAGCTACTGTTCGTCCTTGCCTGCACTGCGCGGCTCGGGATAGCCTTTCAAGTAGCAAGTCAAGTCAGTGTTAGACCTGAATCATTGGTTTTGTCTCTCGTACTTAGTGACGTAGCCAGGTTCGGGTCAGCGACGACCCTTAACTCCTTGATCATTTTCAAATACTCCTTGACCAGCCTCTTGCCCAGTCCAGTGAGGAAGTGGATTCTGCCCAGGGGAGCTTCGTTCTTGGCAATGTCACACATCTGTTTAAAGTCGCTGAGATAACGATCCACTTTGTGCAGACCTTGGTTGGACATCCTGGTGATCTCACTGAAGAGGTAGCTCCTGAGGCACAGAGACAGACTTTGCCTTTTGTAACTGCTGGTAGAGTCCAAACCGTCGATGGTGCTCCGCCTCAGTAGTAACCGCTGATTGGCTTGTTCTTTCTTACTGGGTCATTCTCAAGACTGCTGCCCCGCGAATTTTCCCTTCTTTTAGCAGAATCAAGGCTTCGTTTGTCTCTTCCAACTTGAATTCCTGGGTTTCAGGGACAATGGGAATTTCCACAGCCACGGGAAGGAATTCTTGAGCATCCCTTCTGGTTACATTAGCCACACTTTTCACTTCCTTTTCATACCAGAGATGCTCGGTGTAGTCTAATTCCGGAATAGGCGTCGTCTTGCGAATGGCATTTACGACCACCCTTCCCCCTTTTTGTAAATTCCTTAAAGCTTGACGCACCGGCTCCCCCACAGGAGTAAAGTCAATGGCGCAGTTGAGTTTTTCCGGGGGAGTATCGCCCGTCGCCCCAATCCAGTCCGCACCCAATTTCCTGGCTAAATCCTGGTGCTCTTTCTGATTGGGTCGGGTAAAGACGAAAACCTTGCCGTCGGGATACTTATACTTAGCCACCTGGATAACAATATGGGCAGAGGCTCCAAAGCCGTAAAGCCCAAGCACTTTGCCGTCTTCCATCCCGGAGAGTCTTAAGGCGCGGTAGCCAATCACCCCGGCACATAAAAGCGGAGCGGCCTTCAAATCAGTAAACCTTTCCGGAATCGAATAGGCAAAATTCTCTGATACTACGGTATATTGAGCATAGCCTCCATGAACGTCCTTCCCCGTCCATTTTGCTGTGTCACAGAGATTTTCTTCGCCCTTTAGACAAAAGGAACAATGACCGCAAGCCCAATTAATCCAGGCAATACCCACTCTATCACCTTTTTTAAATTTGCTTGCTCCCGACCCCAAGTCTTCCACCCTGCCAACGATTTCATGACCTAAAATCATGGGAAATCTCGAAGGAGAAACCCTACCTTCAATTTCATCAAGCTCGGTGTGACAGACTCCACAGGCAGAAACCCTTACCAAAATTTGGCCTTGTCCGGGAACAGGTTTGGGCAGATCCACCAGCTCCAGAGGTTTTTCTTCGACCGAAGAGATTTTCTTAAGAATCATCGCTTTCATTTTTTCCATGCGCCTCCAGATTTTGTAGTTGCCTGATTTATCAGGCCCTTCGCGTTTTGTCGTTGCGAGCCCTGACAAGTCGGGGCGTGGCAATCTCATTGCCTCCCCACGGAAATTGCGGAGCTTGTTCCGAAGCGTAAGCAAGGAATCTCACTCCTCGCAATAACAGAGGAGAGGGCCCAATAAATTGGACTCTGCTTCATAACTTCCCTTGCCCCTCTTATCTTAAGAGGGGGAATCTTAGAAGAACTTTCCTGTTACCCATTAAGATGAGGATTTTCCTCTGTGAGATGCCCCTTAAGATAAGGCTCTCTCGCTCAACATCCCCCTCAAAATAAGTATTCTTTTCCTTCAACCTCCCCCTTAAGATAAGGGGGATAAGGGGGGTTATAAATCTTCCTCAGCCCCTCTTCGAGGGAGCCCAATAAATTGGGCAACTACATCTTTTGAACGCCTTTATATCACAAAAATACTCTCATAAAGATTTTCCGAGATTTCGGCGAAATTTTCCCTGTAAAGCTTCACCGTTTCGGGGAGATAGTCCAGTATGTCCTGTGCCGTTATCCCGTCCTCACCTTTATCTACAGCAGCAACATCGCCGAAAATC
>Ga0209121_10002103_pt1 | contig 20451 bp, 13 predicted proteins | sample Cruoilmetagenom3_FD_187292 | JGI IMG/M metagenome (GOLD analysis project Ga0209121, IMG submission 187292) | Oil polluted marine microbial communities from Coal Oil Point, Santa Barbara, California, USA - Sample 3 (SPAdes) (version 2) | ecosystem: Environmental > Aquatic > Marine > Oil seeps ...
AGTTTTTTAACCTCTTCTTTAAAATCTATTTTTCTTTGCTCTTGCTTAATTATTTCAAAAGATGCATTTTGGAAAACAGTTTTTTGCTTTATCCCAAGTCTCTCTTTTATAATAGGTAGAAAATCATTACTTATTTCATATCCAATAGAATTTCTTTTAAGATTTTTAGCTGCTAAAGATGTAGTCCCACTCCCTAAGAAAGGGTCAAGTATTGTATCGCCAACAAAACTAAACATTTTGATAAGTCGTCTGGGTAATTCTTCTGGAAACATTGCCAAATGCTTATCCTGTTTTTCACCAGGGAAATTCCAGTGTCCTGTAAAATATTGACTCCATTCCTCCTTCGTTAGTTCCGATTGTGATTTAACTTCGTGACTTACTTTTGGCTGATTGCCATATTTTTTGAAAATCAAGATAAATTCATAATCGAGTTTAAGGATCCCGCTTCTTGGGTAAGGAAAAGAACCCATTATAGTAGCACCGCCTGTCGTATGGCAAGTAGTGACTTTCTGCCAGATAATAGCCCCCATATAGTCAAAACCTGCACTTTCACAAAATTTAATTATCTCTGTTCTTATTGGAATAACTTTATATCTTCCATAATATACAGAACGAGCAAACTGATCTCCTATGTTAATACACAAACGGCAGCCTTTATGCAGAATCCTATGACATTCATTCCAAGCCAAATTAAGATTGTTAATATACTCCTCATAAGTATCATTGAAACCTATCTGTTTCCCGTTTCCATAATCTTTTAGTTGCCAATAAGGTGGAGAAGTAATAATAAGATGAACTGATTCATCTGTAATTTCTTTCATGTTTCTGGAATCAGCGATAATTATTTTGTGCCAGGTCTTCATAATATCACCTCAAGATGTTATTAAACCATCAACCTTAACGCCCAAGGCGTTAGCAATTTTATTTAGAGTTTCAATTGTAGGATTAGCGTTTCCACCTGATTCTATATTTACAATAGTATTAAGCGATAAATCAGCAAGTTTTGAAAGGCGATCTTGTGAAATGCCTTTTTCGTTTCTAAATTTCCTTATGTTCTTTCCTATCGTATTCTTTGAATTATTGCTTGAAATAGCCATGATTTTGATATAACATTATAATATATATATTATAATGTCTACTTTTAATCTTAACAATTATAATGTTAATTCAAATCACTAAAAGAGTTGAGCAAAATATAAAAAGTCGCTCTTGGGACATCAATAAAATTGGGCAAATTGTGTCCCCACCCAAAATTTGCTAAGAGAGAAAAGACGGCGAGAAAAAGAATTTTGTTTTTCTTCCCGTTTCCCCCTAAAAATCCGAAAGTCCGAAATGGTCGGGGCGATGGGATTCGAACCCATGACCCCAGCGTCCCGAACGCTGTGCGCTAACCAGACTGCGCTACGCCCCGGTAAGAAAATCAATTATAATGACAAAAGTGGATGTAGTAAAGGAAATCGGAGAGTGTTTATGACTTTTTAGTATTTTTCCTCATAACAAATGACAGAGCAAATATCACGAGTCCAACTATGCAAACGATACCAGAAATCTCCATCACAGGTGAAAAGAGACGATTAAATATCAGGCGAATAAACCATTCTGTCTTTTCAAGAATCAACTCTTGAAATTCCATAGACCATGTTTCCAATAAGCTATAATGAGGAAATTTTATCGTCAATAGAGCGAGATTTTTAGTGAAGAAAGCTAATACTAAAGAAATAAATCCTCCTATTAAAGTTGATAAACCAAACCATCTAAAAAAGCTTGCGGGTGAAGTAGAGGCAATGATAGCTCCAAGTAAAACAAAGAGGGCCGGGATAAGAAAGAGAGTATAAGAAACAAGGCTCATAAACCTGGAAATTCCAAAAGGAAGAGCATGGATATTTTCAAAGACTGTAAACTCATCGGGTATCTCTTCTACTCTTCGGATACGTTCGGCTTCAAGGAAGTTTTTGACAATGGATGGTTCGGGTCTGCAGGCGGGAAGCTCAATCAAATCTTTATCCTTCCTGGAAAGTCCCTGCCAGAGCTCAAGGTCTTCATCTTTACATGGGGGAAGAGCTTCTATGATTTCTTGGATGTAGAAGTCAATTGCCTCATCAGAAAGGGCTACTTTCAGAGGCTTAAGGTTAATAGAAATTTCCCGAATTCTAATCTCTCCCCTTAGGATTTCCCCGATCTTTTCTAAAGAGGCCGAAAGTTCGTTCTCCATCCAGTCTATAAGTCCAGTCTCTATCATGACCTCACGGGGCGAAATACCAGCCCTGGCAGCAGCATCGAGCCAGGCCCGGGTATTTACATCTGTTATAACTTCTCGGTTCTTAGCTTCTTCAAACACTTCATCTACTAAATTAGGAACTTCTTCGATAATTTCTTGTGGCAGTTCGGAGACGAATTCAGGAGAAACAGCTCCTTTTGTTAAGCCCACAGCCCAAATAATACCTAAAAGAAGAGGTAATCCTATGATTAAAATGATAAGAAAACCTGCAATCTTTCGTAGGGGTTTCATTATCTTCCTCCTTTCAAGATTTTTTGGTTATGTTATTCTTTACTTGTTTTATGTTCCTTGCTTATACCACAAGATTTATCAATAATCAAACATATGTAATTGTGCGTTTTACACTCATAGTCCCACCTGTTCTATCATGTCTGTCACTATTTAAGCGTCTAAAATGTATATAAACGAGAACAAACGGGTTATGGTTCCTTTTCTATTAGAAAAGAGAGCGATGACTTGAAGCAGATACTTCTTTTCTCGATCGGGCAATAGTGTGTATTTTTTATTTTAATGCTTTGAATTTTCTCGGAATTCTTAATTTATTATAGATTTTTTAAATTGATTTTTAGTTTAATAAGTAGATAATGAAATCGGAGCAGAAAATAGAAAATGAAAATCAAGGATGGGACGATTAAAGATTGTACACCCGAAGATTTTGACACTCCACCCGTGTCGTTATCGAGCAGTCACGATTTTGATATTTCTCCTGATGGGAAAGAAATCCATCTTTGGCTTAAGAAGTATCTCAAATGATAAAAAAGCCTGTGTTAATTATTCTGCTTTCCGGATTATTCTGTATTTTTTTAAGAGCAGAGGAGAAAGTTAGAGAAACACAGGTCTTAAAGATTTCTGAGCCTATCGTTATTGATGGCCTTTTGGATGAGCCAGTCTGGGAAAAGGTTTATGGAACCAGCGAATTCATTCAATTTGAACCTTACAGAGGATCTATGGCTTCAGAGAAGACAGAGGTGAGGATTCTCTATGACGATAAATTCATTTATTTTGGTTTTCTCTGTTATGATTCCCAGAAAGAAAAGATAGCAGCAAGGATAACAAAAAGAGATGAAGAGCTCGATAGTGATGATTCTGTTTCTGTATTTCTTGATACGTTTCATGATCGGAGAACCTGTTATTTTTTTACAACGAATCTCCTGGGCACTCAACTGGATGGCAGGATAACCGAAAATGGAAGAACAAGGGACAAGACCTGGGATGGAATCTGGAAATCTGCAGGCCAGAAGGCTGATTTTGGTTGGAGCATGGAAATTGCTGTGAATCTTGTCTGTTTGAAATACAACCCCGGAAAAAGTAAAACCTGGGGAGCTAATTTTGGAAGACACATACCCCGGATCCTCGAGCAAAGTTTCTGGACTGGACCTCTTGAATCCCCTAAGAAGGTTTCTCAATATGGAGATATGGAAGGCCTATATCTTGAAAAGGCTGAAAAGAAAGCCTCTATCATTCCTCATATTATTTCAAAGGTGGAAGAAGGGGAAAAATCCAGAGTGGAAGCAGGTTTGGATGCAAGTTATGCCTTCTCTCAAATGGTTTCAGGCCATTTAACTCTAAACCCTGATTTTGCAACCATAGAGGCTGATCAGGAGCAAATCAATCTGACCCGCTTTGAGATGCATCTTCCTGAAAAAAGGAATTTCTTTTTAGAAGGTTCTGAGATTTATCATCAGCGTATCCGGTTATTCTATTCTCGCAGGATTTCAGATATTTATGGAGGAGCTAAAATCTACGGGAAGTTTGGCAAATATGAATTTTCTGGCTTGAATGCTCAGTCCAAAAAGGATGAAAATTCCGGTGAAGAATCGGCTAATTTTACAGTTGTCAGGCTTAAAAGGGATGTCATGAAATCTTCATCTATTGGATTTTTAGCTGCCAACAAACTTCTCGGAGGAAAAAATATAGGGACAGCTGGGTTTGATGCGGCTCTCTACTTCACCAATACTTTTAAACTTACAAGCCAATTTGCTCTCAGTTATGGAGATTTCAATAAGGATAACTTAGCCTTTTTTCTTCGGCCGAGCTATGACTCAGCCACTTTTCATACACATATCCGTTACAGTCATCTGGGGAAATATTTTGGAGACAACGCAAATTATGTAGGTTTCATCAGGGATGACAACAAAAGAGAGCTGGATTCAGCCATTAGCAAGACCTTCTGGTTGAAGAAAGGAGTCTTTGATCGCATTGGGTATTTTTCTAATTATAACATTTACTGGGGAATGGATGGAACTTTACGAAGCTGGCAGATTGATGAAGAACTGAGTTTTGATTTCAAGAATAAAATATCTGCTGATATTTCCCATAAACAGGAGTATAAACTTTATGAGAAGGATTTTCGGAACTCGAAGAGCAAATTTTCCTTAGGTTACAATACCCGAGAATGGCAGTCGGTTAGAATGTCTTATAGTTTTGGCAGAAATTTCGATCTGGACTTTCACCTGATCGAGAGTAATGTGAATTATAAGCTAACCAAAAATTTCTCATTTGAATATTGCTTAACCCGTCTAATATATGAACCTGATCCTGAAGAAGAAAGTACCTGGGTTCATATTCTCAGGGCTACAAACTATTTTACGAATGATCTTTTTCTGAAGGTTTTCTATCAGATTAATTCTGCTATCGATAAAAAGAACATTCAGGTGCTTTTTGTCTACCGTTTTCAGCCACCTTTTGGCTTTATTCAACTGGCTTACCAGAAAGGAACCGCAAAATTTGGAGAAAAAGGGATACAGGGACATACATTATTTTTGAAATTAGCCTATATGTTTTGATCTGAACCCAGGTGGTCTAAAGGCTATGTAGTTTGAAATCTTAGTGTGCTTGGCATAAGCGAACTCATTCAGGTTTTGTCTATTCCTTACGTGTAAGATAGGCTTTTATATATGTAGCTCAATTATATCTTCATCATGGAGCATATAATGACGGTCAACTTTTTGTCCCTGATATTTATTTTTTCCCCAGATCCTTGCAAACTTTAGATTTTTAGCAAAGTCTTTATGAACAATTATAGCCATATCCATAAGGATACTACCTTTTTTCAGGACAAAGGGTTCAGTTAAATTTGCTTTTTTCCCTGGTGTTTTACTGTAAACACGAACAATATCAAGTGCATAAAAAATCTTTTTCTTGAGATTTTCAAGGTTATTTCCTTGTAAGGCAGAGATAGAAATTGGCTGAAATTCATCAGGGATGCTCCTTTTTAAGGAAGCAAAAACTTCGTCTATGTCAGGAATATCATTTTTGTTAGCAACAATTAAAGCCTTCTTGTAGAAAGAATATTCATCGGAAGAACTTTCTCCCTCATGTGATATTGTTTTTATTCTTTTTTCTTTTAGCCTCACTAAGAGTGTGTTGTAATCAGCGAAAGCCTTTGAATTAGCTAAATCTAAAAGAATTAAAATTGCATCTGAATATTTAATCAATTCAGTATGCCAGTTTTCCATATAATCAACTGTAATTGGTGGCGTATCGATTAGCTGAATCTGAATGTTTTCATAATGCATCATCCCTGGGCAAGGAGTATGAGTTGTGAAGGGATATACTCCGATCTCAGGATTAGCGTTAGTTAATGATTTAAGGAGGGATGATTTTCCTGAATTTGGTGGTCCGATTAGAACAATTTGTCCTGCACCGGCTTTTTCAAGATGAAAGCCATATCTATGTTTAGCAATATAAGATTTAATCTTGGTTTGAGATTTGAGCTTAGCGATCTTAGTTTTGAGTAAAGCCTGAAGTTTTTCTGTTCCTTTGTGCTTGGGAACTATAGACAGAAGTTCTTCCAGTATTAATATTTTTTCCTCATAGGATTTTGCAGTTTTTAGTTTTTTTTCGGTTTCAAAATACTGAGGAGGTAGATTTGCAGGCATCTGATTTTTCTTTCAATTATTATAAACAAATCCTGTCTAATTTTAAAGTTCTTAGAGGCTCTGCAATAATCATATTTTTCTTTACTAAATTAGGCAAATAGGGTATAATTTTTATCTAAAAATATGCCTATTGGATCGTTTGAAATTCCTTTCTCCATAGGCTTCCTTTTTTCTTCTTTCGTTATGAAATGATTGACAGAAGTTATACTGCATCAAGCATAAAAATCCTGAAGGGATTGGAGGGTGTGCGCAAGCGGCCCGCCATGTATATTGGGAGCACCGGCCCTGAAGGTCTACATCATTTAGTTTATGAGGTTGTAGATAACAGTATTGATGAAGCTTTAGCAGGCTTTTGTAACAAGATAGATGTAATTATTCATGTAGATTGCAGTGTAACAGTCATTGATAATGGACGTGGAATTCCCGTAGGAATTCACAGGAAAGAGAAAAAACCCGCAGCAGAATTGGTAATGACTACTCTTCATTCGGGTGGGAAGTTTGATACAAAAGCGTACAGAGTTTCTGGAGGGCTTCATGGAGTAGGGGTTTCAGTCGTTAATGCCCTTTCTGAAAAACTTGACCTGACAATAAGAAGAAATGGAGGAGTTTATACCCAGAGTTATCAGAGAGGAAAGTCTCTGACAAAATTAAAAAAGACAGGAACAACAAAAAAGACAGGTACGAAGATTACCTTTAAACCTGATGAACAAATTTTTAAATTCATAGATTTTAATTTTGAAATCCTCAGCCAGAGATTGAGAGAACTTTCTTTCCTGAATAAAGGTCTTAAAATTTCTTTTGTAGATGAACGAACCGATAAAATGCATGAATTTCAGTATAATGGAGGAATTCGAGAATTTGTTCAATATCTTAATCAGAATAAAACAGTTTTAAACCCAAAGCCTATCTATTTTGAATGCGTTAAGGATGAGCTTGTAATTGAGATGGCTCTTCAGTATAGCACGGGTTATTCAGAGACTATTTTTTCATTTGTTAATAATATCAACACTATCGAAGGCGGCACTCATTTAATAGGTTTTAAAGCTGCATTGACTCGCTCTATCAATAATTATGCCAATGCTAAGAATTTGATTAAAAACTTGAGGCAAAATTTAACTGGTGATGACACAAGAGAAGGATTATGCGCTGTTTTGAGTTTGAAAGTCAAAAATCCTCAATTTGAAGGTCAAACGAAGACAAAACTGGGAAATAGTGAAATCAAAGGTATTGTAGAATCTGCTGTAAACGAAAAGCTATCTATCTATTTTGAGGAAAATCCTTCTATCGCAAGGAAGATGATTCAGAAGATACTGGAAGCAGCGAAGGCAAGAGAGGCAGCTCGGAAGGCAAGAGAAATTGCACGCCGTAAAGGATTTTTAGAAACCACTACTCTTCCTGGAAAATTAGCAGATTGTCAGGAAAGGGATCCTGCTGAGAGTGAAATATTTATTGTGGAAGGTGATTCTGCTGGAGGCTCGGCTAAACAGGGCAGAGATCGTCGTTTCCAGGCCATACTTCCTTTAAAAGGCAAAATCCTTAACGTAGAGAAATCCAGGTTTGAAAGAGTGCTTAAGAGTGAAGAAATATGTACCATCATTTCTGCTTTAGGAGCGGGTTTTGAACAATCTGACTTTAATATTGACAAACTCAGATATCATAAAATCATCCTAATGACTGATGCCGATGTAGATGGATCTCATATAAGAACTTTACTCATGACATTTTTCTACAGACAGATGCCTCAAATAATAGAGAAAGGCTATCTTTATATAGCACAACCACCTTTATATAAGATATCGAAAGGAAAATCTTTCAAATATTTAGCAGATGAAGAGGCATTTAGGAAATATATAATTAAAAAGATATCTGAAGACTTTCAAGTAAAGGTAAGCCGGCAAAAAGAGCCAATAAAGGGTGAGAAATTTAGAGATTTTCTTCAAAGAATAATCGCAAAAAGGAATTATGAAAGGATCCTAAAAAGGAAGAACTATCCTTTCTTTCTAATCGATATACTTTTTAATAATGGAGCGAATGATTTAGAGTTTTTAAAAAAATATAAAAGGATGGAAAAAATCAAGAATATTCTGAGCGAAAAAGAGATCGATTCTTCTTTGAAGACAGATGAAGAGCATGGGCTTTATGAATTAGAAGTCAAATTTAGGGTTGATGGAATGAGCATTTCCTGTAAAGTAAATATGGATTTGATTACCTCTGTAGAGTATCGAAACCTTTATAAAATTCACATGGATTTAGCAAATTATAGACCTCCTTTCCAGGTAATTAGTGATAGTGAAAAAGTTAAGATAGACAATGAAGCAAAACTTCTTGATTTCCTTTTTCATAAAGCGAAAAAGGGCATTGTTATCCAGAGGTATAAAGGACTCGGAGAAATGGCTCCTCAACAGCTCTGGGATACAACGATGAATCCGGAATCGAGAAATCTCCTTCAAGTCTCTATACAGGATACGGTTGAAGCAGGAAAGGTATTTCCTCTCCTTATGGGTGCAGAGGTAGAATCCCGAAGGGAATTTATTGAAAAAAACGCTTTGAAAGTCCAAAACCTGGACATTTGAGATACTTTGCCAGGAGAAAATTTTCTTATAAAATTAAAATAGCAAATATAAAACCAGAGTTTAGGAGATAGTTTAATATTACTCCGGAGATAATATGCAGATAGAGTATTATTTTTAGAAAGGGATAGAAGAATGAGCGATAAACCCACTGTAGTAAGTCTTGAAGAAGAAATGAAGTCTTCTTATCTCGATTATGCTATGAGTGTAATCATAGGACGTGCTATCCCCGATGTTAAAGATGGGCTAAAGCCTGTTCACCGAAGAACTCTTTATGCAATGTTTGAGACTGGAAATACATGGAATAAAGCTCATAAAAAGTCAGCCCGTATTGTAGGAGATGTTATAGGTAAATATCACCCTCATGGAGAGGCAGCTGTTTATGATACGCTTGTTCGGATGGCTCAGGATTTCAGTCTAAGGTATCCCCTTGTGGATGGACAGGGAAATTTTGGTTCGATTGATGGTGATCCACCTGCAGCCATGCGATATACAGAAGTCAGGATGAAAAAAATTACGCAGGAACTTCTGGCTGACCTGGATAAGGATACGGTTAATTTTGTTTCCAACTACGATGGAAGTCTTCGGATGCCTGAGGTTCTTCCTGCGAAATTCCCGAACCTGCTCGTTAACGGAGGGTCTGGAATTGCTGTTGGGATGGCAACAAATATCCCCCCGCATAATCTCGATGAGATTATAGATGGTGTCATATATCTTATTCGTCATCCCAAATCTAATATAGAGAAAATTATGGAGTTTGTGCCCGGGCCTGATTTCCCAACTGGTGGTTATATTATTGGGACAGATGGAATAAAAAACGCTTATAAGACAGGAAGGGGAAGCATCTGTTTAAGAGCTAAGGTAAAGATCGAGAGGGGGATGAAGAACGAAAGAGACCGTATTATAATCACAGAAATTCCTTATCTGGTAAACAAATCAAGGTTGCTGGAAAATATTGCTAATCTCGTAAATGAAAAAAAAATTGAGGGAATTGCAGATATACGGGATGAATCAGATAGAGAAGGGTTGCGGGCTGTAATTGAAATAAAAAAGGGAGAATTTCCCGAAGTAGTTTTGAATAATCTTCACAAGCACACTCAACTCCAGACTACTTTTGGAATTATTTTGCTGGCCATTGCAGAGAAACAGCCAAAAGTGTTCACTCTGCTTGATATGATGCGCCATTTTATATCTCATCGGCAGGATGTTATTAGGCGTCGTACACGATACGAATTAAAAAAAGCAGAATTAAGAGTACATATTCTTGAGGGATTAAACATAGCTCTGGATCATATTGATAAAGTTATAAACCTGATACGTTCATCTCGAACAGTAGATCAGGCACGAAGAGGGTTGATCATGAATTTCCATTTAACCCGAATACAGGCTCAGGCAATCTTGGATTTACAGCTTCAAAAATTAGCTGGATTGGAAAGAGAAAAAGTTCAGAAAGAATACAAGGAATTATTGAAGAATATAAAAAAATTAAGAGAAATTTTAGGGAGTGATAAGCTTATTTTTAACATCATCGTGGATGAGTTGCTCCAGATAAAAAAAGATTATCAGGATAAGAGAAGGACTGAAATTATAAAAGAGGAGGTCTCTGAAATAAGGCCTGAAGATTTGATTAAAGAAGAAGATGTAGCAATAACTTATACATCCTCTGGTTATGTAAAGAGGACTTCTTTAAGTTCCTATCATTTTCAGTGCCGTGGGGGAAAAGGGAAGAGAGGGATCAGCATGAAGGCTGAAGATGTGGTTGAAAATCTATTTATTTGTTCTACCCATAGCTATCTTTTGTTTTTTACTAATAAGGGTCATCTTTACTGGTTAAAAGCCATTTATATCCCAGATTTAGGGGTTTCCAGCAGGGGAAGGTCCATAAATAACCTGATCGAGTTCAGCCAGGATGAAAAAGTAAGCTCTGTTGTTGCTGTTAAGGATTTTTCTGAGGATCTTTATGTGATGATGTTGTCATCTGATGGGCATATAAAAAAGACAAAATTGAGCGATTTTCGGAACATTCGTAAGGGAGGAATTATTGCTATATCTCTTAGGTCGAATGCTGAATTGTTAAAGGCAAAATTGACAGATGGAAAAAAAGAAATTGTTATCGGGACGAAACTTGGAAAAGCTGTTCACTTTAGCGAAAGTGAAATAAGGCCAATGGGACGTCAGGCAGCGGGGGTAAGAGCTATCAACCTCAATCCTGACGATCAAATAATAGGGATGGTTGTTCTTGGAGATAAAGAAAAGTATATTTTTACAGCCAGTGAAAAAGGTAACGGGAAAAAAACTGAAGTCAATCTTTACCCTCGCCACAGAAGAGGTGGAAAAGGAGTCGTTAACCTTAGAATAAATGAAAAAATAGGTAAAGCAGTTGGAATGCTGGGAATTTCGGATGAAGAACTGCTTCTAATAACAAAACTCGGAAAAGTTATTCGAATAAAAGCAGAAAGACTTAGGCCTTTGAGCAGGTCTACTCAAGGTGTTAAAATTATTAATCTTAGTAAGAATGACATTGTAGTATCAGTTGCGAAAGTTTGTGATAGTTAATACTCATTTTTATTTCTTCACTTCTTGCTCTTTTGGAGAAATTTCTTTTCATGAACGTATTTATTTTATTTGCTTTCCAAAGCATAAGGAATAAGTTGCTGTATTTTCTTGACATATTGAACTCTGCTTAAATAAAATTAGAAAAACCAGAGTGAAGGAGTCTTTTCATGATTGAAACAATAAGCCAAGTTTTTCTTAACACTATAAAATCTTACCAAAAGAAGAATCTATTACTTTACAAAAAAGAAGGGGCCTATGTCCCTATTTCCACTAAAGAAGTCGGGGATTGGGTTAAGCAATTTTCTCTCGGTTTGAGAGATATAGAGTTTGAACCCGGAGATAAACTTGTACTTATTGCAGAAGACAGCCCCGAATGGATAATGACTGATTTAGCCGTCTTGTGTTCAGGAGGGATAACAGTTCCTATTTATACTTCTTTAGTCTCTGAGCAAATTAAATATATAATTGATGACTCTGATGCAAAAATTGTTGTTTGTTCAAACAAAGAGCTCTGGGAAAAGATTAGAGATTTACAAAAAGAATTTACAAAGGTTAAACACTACATCCTTCTCCAACCTGAAGCTCCCGAAGGAGTATTTACCTTAGACGAGATTTTAGAGAGAGGAAAGAGAATTTCCCAGGAAGATTCTACTTTCTTTGAGAGGATGGCTATGGAGGTTAAGCCTGATGATATAGCTTCTATAGTATATACATCCGGCACAACTGGAATTCCTAAGGGAGTAATGCTAACCCACAGAAATTTTATCAGCAACATTAAATCCACTTCTTCTATAATCGAATTTTCCCATAAAGATATGGCTCTTTCTTTTTTACCTCTATCACATGTTTTGGAAAGAATGGTTAATTTCACTTACTTCTACAGGGGTTGTTCTATAGGCTATGCAGAAAGTGTGGAGACTATTGGTGAGAATTTGATTGAATTGAAGCCTACAATCATGGTCAGCGTTCCCAGGGTTTTTGAAAAAATTTATTCAAAAGTCATAGATACTATACTTGCTGGGTCTGCAGTTAAAAGAAAAATTTTCTTTTGGGCTTTAAAAGTAGGAAAGGAATATAGCAAGAAGGAGATGAAGAACTCTCCGATATCTAAATTTCTGCGACTAAAACGGAGCTTAGCCCATAAGCTTGTGTTTTCGAAGATAATAGAAAAAACAGGTGGGAGGTTCAGAGTTCTTGTTTCAGGAGGGGCTGCTCTTTCAAAGGATATTGCAGAATTTTTTCATGCTATGGGGATTATAATTTTAGAAGGGTATGGATTAACGGAAACCTCACCGGTTATTACGGTGAATACATTTGAAAATCTTAAGTTTGGAACTGTAGGAAAACCAATTCCTGGTGTAGAAGTAAAAATAGCAGATGATGCTGAAATAATAACAAGAGGTCCAAACGTAATGAAAGGATATTACAAAAAAGAATCTCAAACAAATGAAGCTTTTGAAGAAGGTTGGTTTCACACGGGCGATATAGGTTATCTGGATGAAGGAGGATTTCTTGTTATCACAGATAGAAAAAAAGACATTATTGTAACTTCGGGAGGTAAAAATGTTGCTCCTCAGATGATTGAAAATATGATAAGAATTAGCTCGTATGTTTCTAATGTTATGGTTGTAGGGGATAAAAGAAAGTATATTATAGCGCTTGTAGTGCCTGAATTTGAAAAATTAGAGGAATATGCTTCTTTCCATAATATTCATTATGAAAATAACAGTGAGCTTGTGAAAAATGAAAAGGTCTTAAATTTCATGAAATCTGAAGTTGATCGCTTTACACAAAATCTTTCTTCCTATGAAAAAATAAAAAAAATTATTCTTTTGAGTAGAGATTTTGAAATAGCTAAAGGAGAAATGACTCCTTCATTAAAAGTGAAAAGAAATTTCGTTGAACAGGAGTATAAAGAGTTAATCGATTCTGTTTGTGAAGATTTCTAAACTTCTTTAATTCTTTTCAAATTGTTAATTAGAAAGTAATATTTTTATATTCTGTAAATTATGAGGATTTTTCCTGCCAGTAGAGAATTCTTCCACAATTTTCGCACAGAATAATTTTATTTCCAGCTTTCAACTCATTCAATACTTGGGGTCTTATACGCATATGGCACATCGAGCAGAAATCATCAAAAACGGGAGAAAGAGCAATACCGTTTTTTTTATCAAAAATCTTTTGATAAAGATTTATATGGAGAGAAGATATCTTAGAATTAGTTTTTTCTTTTTCCTTAAGTAAATTTTTCTTTTGCCCTTCTAGTTCTTTTTTCTTTTTTTGGAGCGATTCTTTTTCCTGTAGGGATTTTTTTTTCTTGCTGTTTGCTTCTTGACCGACTGTCTTAATTTCTTCTTCAATATTATCGGCGGAAAGCATTTCGTTTATTATTTCTTCTTCTAAATTATCAATTTTTTGTTCAGCCCTTTCGATTTCTTTAAGAAGCGAAGTGTACTCTTTGTTTGTTTTTACGCCATTGAGCTGATGTTTATACTTTAATATTAGATTTTTTGTATCATGAATATCAGCTTCCAGGTTGCGCCTTTTTTTCTGGTTTTTTGCTAACTTTTCTTGAGATTGAGAGACAATCTGAAAGATTTTTTCAGTTTTTTTCTCTATTTCTTTGAATTGGGAAGGAATTTTCTCGAGAAAGAGAGATATTTTTTTTATGTCTTCATCAATGTTTTGTAATTGTATTAGATTTTCGAATTCTGTATCCACATCTTTTCCTCAAGAAAAAGTGGGCCTACCAGGATTCGAACCTGGGACCTGCCGGTTATGAGCCGGTGGCTCTTCCGCTGAGCTATAGGCCCTTGTTTTTTCTTATAACAAATCTTAAAAATCAAGTCAATTAAGATAAATTTCAATGATATAGGATTATTGAGATTTTTTAGTCTGAACCTCAAAGTTCATCCGTAAAAGATTTCAGTGTTTGGCTGCGACTTGGATGCTTTAATTTTCTTAAAGCTTTTGCTTCTATTTGCCTGATTCTTTCACGAGTTACCTTAAATTGCTGACCAACTTCTTCGAGAGTATGTTCGTTCCCATCTCCTAAACCAAACCTCATCTTTAAAACTTTTGCCTCTCTTTCTGTAAGAGTTTTTAATGCTTCTTCAATTTGCTCCCTTAGGTTAATGTGAATTATTGTTTCAGGGGGGGAAGGGATAAATTTATCCTCGATGAAATCGCCAAGGTGGCTGTTTTCTTCCTCTCCTATGGGCGTTTCAAGAGAAATAGGCTCCTGGGCAATCTTTATCGTTTTTCTTACCTTATTAATTGGCATGTCCATCCTTTTAGCAATTTCTTCGCAGCTAGGCTCTCGTCCTATTTCCTGGACAAGAGCTCTTGAAACCCTGATTAATTTGTTTATTGTTTCTATCATGTGTACTGGAATCCTTATTGTTCTTGCTTGGTCAGCGATAGCTCTTGTTATTGCCTGTCTAATCCACCAAGTAGCATAGGTTGAAAATTTATAGCCTCTACGGTACTCAAATTTATCTACAGCCTTCATGAGCCCCATGTTTCCTTCCTGAATTAGATCAAGAAATTGAAGACCACGGTTGCTATATTTCTTGGCTATGGAAACTACAAGCCTTAGATTGGCAGCAACTAATTCTTTTTTAGCCTGATTGCTTATTCTTTTTCCAGTACTTATAGCGCGCACTATTCTTCTTAATCCCTGAGAATCGAGTCCTATTTCTTTATGGAACCTTCTTAGAAGTTTATTAATTTCTTTAATTTTTTGTCTTAGGTTTTCTTCCTTTTTACCTTTTGTTCTGCTGAGGGATATGTTCAAATCTTCTTTAGTTTCCTCTAATTCGTTAATAATTTTTAGTTTTTCTCTTAGATTTTTGATAATTTTTTCTCTTTCCCTCGGGTGGATATGGAGATCCCTGATAATACGGCTCATTTTTACGACGAGACGGCCCTTGGAAAAAGAGTATTTTCTTGCTGAGGGGATTTTTTTTAATTGGATACTTAATTCTCTTATTTCCTCGATCTTGCTTATAATCTGTTTCTTTTTTTCTTCTAACTTACTTTCGACTGGTTCATCTTCGCTAATGTCGAATGTATGATGAATGATTTCCGGATTCTCAATTATTTTTTTCTCTAATGAAAGCATTTGGTCCAGGACAAGCCGTGTTTTTGAAAGAGCCTTCATTATGATTTTTTCGCCTCTTTCTATTTCCTTCGCAATAGAAATTTCTCCTTCCCGGGTCAGAAGAGAAATATTTCCCATTTCTCTTAAATACAGCTTTACTGGATCAGTCGTCCTTTCCAGATTTTCAATAGGGACAAGGTCACTTTTTCTTCTTTTGGGAGTTATTTTTTTTTGTTGGTTGAGAATTTTAATTCCGTAATCATCAATAGAGCTTAGAAAATTATTAAAATCCTCTCCGTCATCCGCTTCTTCCCGGAATGTCCTGTCTATTTCTTTGTACAGAAGATAACCCTGCTTTCTTCCTTTAGAGATGAGCTCTTGGATTTCTTCTTTTCGGTGTTTATTATCTCCAGACAATTCTATCTCCTAATTAAAAAAATCACCCATTTTATTATAACCTTAATTATAATAATTTTGTTTCGCTAATTCCTCTGTTATTCTCTGCCTTTCTTTTAGAAGGAGCAAAAGCTTTTCGCTTTCTCCCTTCCTTTCAAGAAGGGCAATTTTACCATTAATTTCTTTGCATCGCCTTTCATATATATACTGTTTCAAAGATCTTAAACAGTCCATTGCTTCTTGGGAAGATGGCTTGGGTCCTTTTTCGATGAGTATTTTAGATAAAGCACTAAAAAGCGATGGATCTATTTTTTCTTTGAGTTCATGAAAATTCGGCATTGTTCTGCTTTTAATAAATTCGAACAATATATTAAATATGGGCTCACTTTTCAATCCTTTAAAATCCTCATCTTTTGATTCTTTAAATATATTCTGGGCGATTGTGCTGTCTTCGAATATCATTTGAAGAAGTCTTTTTTCAGCGATAAGAAAACAAGCTTCTTCCTCCTTGTTTTCTTCAATTTTTTCCTTTTTAATCATCGATCTTAACAGATTTTCATCGATGGAAAGATATTCGCTTGCTTTCTTCAGGTATTCGCTGCGTACAAAAGCATCGGGTATTTTTTCTATCTCATAGATTATATTTCTGATAATTTTTACTTTCTCCTCTGGGGCATCTGATTTTATTTCCCCAAGCTGTGTATCAATGAGGAATTTAAGACCCGAAATAGTATTTTTAATCTTATTTTGAAATTCGTCAGCTCCGAATTTTTTTATAAAACTATCAGGATCGAACCCTGAAGGTAGAATAAGTACTCTGCTCTGAATTCCTTTTTCAAAGCAGATAGAAACGGCTCGAGCCGCTGCTTTCAGACCAGCAGAATCAGAATCGTAACCAATTACAATGCTTTGAGCAAAACGAGAAGAGAGAGAGACCTGTTGAGAAGTCAAACTCGTTCCAAGAGAAGCTGCTACATTGGTTATTCCAGCCTGGTATAGAGAAAGAAAATCTGTATATCCTTCAACAATAATAATTTTTTCCTTTTCTCTTACAGAATCTTTGCAGAAATTAAGTCCATAAAGAGTTTTTCCTTTATTGTAAATCGGCGTATCCGGAGAATTCAGGTACTTTGGATCTTCATCATAGAGTGTCCTTCCTCCGAAGGCAATGACTTTCCCTGTTAGATTGAAAATTGGGAAAATAATTCTTCCACGAAATCTATCATAGTGACCCTCTTTATTCTGTCTTCGGAGAACTAGACCTGCTTTCTCAAGGAGCTCAGGAGAAATATTTTTACTCTGGAAAAGGGTGAGTAAAGAATCCCAGGAATGTAAAGCATATCCAATTTTCAACTCCTGAATAGTATCTTCAGAAATATTTCTTTTTTTAAGATAATCGAGTGCTTTCTTGCCTTCATTTGTGATGAATAGATTTTTTTTGAAGTAAGAAAGAGCATTTTCGTGAATTTTGAAGATTTTTTCTTCTAATTTTAAACTCTCGCGTTTTATATTTTTTCTTTCTGGGAGTTTTATGTTGTACTTTTCAGAAAGATACCGCAAAGCCTCAGGGAAGCTTAGATTTTCTTTTTCCATTACAAGAGTGAATATGTCTCCTCCTGCACCACAACCAAAGCAATGATATAGTTGCTTTTCAATATCTATAGTAAAAGAAGGAGTTTTTTCTGAATGAAACGGGCATAATCCTACATAGTTTTTTCCTTTTTTTGAAAGAGTTGTATACTGGGAGGCTATCTCGAATATATTTGCAACCTCTCTAATCTTTTCTGTAATATCCATCTATTTTATTAAAACATCTTAAATTAACTATAGAAATATAGGAATGAGAAGGACAATTGTCAAGATTCTAACTTGTTATAAATTATGATGTTATAAATATTTTTCAGTAACAATCGTTCAATAATATGATGGTTAGAAGTAAATACCATTCTCTATCCAAATTAGATATCCTTGTGCCTGATTTTTTTATAAGGGTTATAAAAAGTAAAAATCTTTGTTTGCTTTCTCATATATGGTTTATAAGACTGGCAAGGAAAGCTGCACCATAGCCATTGTCGATGTTTACAACTCCTACTCCATTAGAACATGAATTAAGCATGGTAAGCAGAGGAGCCACTCCCTTAAAACTTGCGCCATAACCCACGCTGGTAGGGACAGCAATTACAGGGATATCAGTGATCCCGGCTACAACGCTCGGGAGAGCCCCTTCCATTCCCGCAATCGTAATAATAACTCTTGCCTGAATTATTCTCTCATACTCTCCCAGGATTCTGTGAATCCCTGCTATGCCTACATCGTAAATTCTTTCGTATTCATTCCCTAGAATATCACATGTTACTGATGCCTCTTCTGCTACAGGAATATCTGATGTACCTGCTGTTATGATGACAATCTTCCCCTTTCCTTTCGGGGGATTTTTTTGTTTGAGGAAAGCGATTTTTCCGAGTGAATTGTATCGAACTTCTGGTATTTTTATTTTTATGTGTCTGTAAATTCGGGGCTCAACTCTTGTTATAAGCAGATTACTCCCGTTTTTCAGGATTTCCTGGGATATTTTTATGATTTGTTCTTCTGTTTTTTCAATTCCATATATTACCTCTGGTGCCCCTCGTCTAAGCTCTCTATGATGGTCAATTTTTGCAAAGTTTAAATCTTTATAAGGATAGTCTTTGAGAGCTTTTAAAGCTTCTTTGGGCGAGAGCTTTTGGTCATATACTTTATTTATTATTTCTTCAAGCTTGAATTTCATGTAAAAGATTTTATCATATGTGTTAAACAACAGTAAATATTTAGCAATAACAAAATAAATATAAAGTAATAATGAATAGAAAAAAATAAAATTCAATCATATTTTCCACTGCATAATAGAACCTGTTCGCAATTAACATTTTTTCTGAATAATTAATATGTTGCTGTTGCCTTAACGGCTGATTTTTGTTATTTACAAAGATTATGAGAAATGATTTCCTTACTGAGGGAGGAAACAATATGCGCAAAAACAATATGGGTGTATCCCGGAGAACATTCCTGGTTTCCGCTTCAGGTTTTCTGGCGGGAAGTAGTATACTGGGTGCTTTCCCGGTATTTTCCGGCAGGGAAGTTTCCCAGCAGCTTAAGAAAGAATTATCGGCCGATGAATTGAAATGGGTCAAGCAGTCATCCATGGCCCGGGAATTTAAGGATTATTTTCATAAAGGATATTCCTGTGCCGAATCTTTGTTGATGGTCTCGCTTAGATATCTTGGTAAACCGGAGGAACTGGTCTGGGTGGCGGCCGGATTCGGCGGAGGATTAGGACAAAAAGATTTGTGTGGATTTCTGACCGCAGGAGTCATGGGGATAGGATTGGCCGCTGGGAGCCTGGAGATGGATAAAAAAGAAGCCAAACCCTGGTGCACCAGCGTGGTAAACCAGTACTGGCAGTGGTGGGGGAAACTTGCCCCGCTACACTGCGCCGAGATACGGCCGCCGGGATCGAGTTCAAAGATATGTATGCGGTTCGGCCATCTGGCTTCAGCTAAAGTAGAAGAGCTGATAAAGACAGCACAGAAATCTTGATAAAGGAATAATACCATGTCTTTAATAATTACAGGCTCAAGCCTTACAATTGAGTACCTCCAGAGGAAGGATGAACAGACAAAAATTTGACAAAATAAGGAAGAAGCTTCAAGAATCAAATGTTGGCATCGCAGGTGCAGGCGGCCTTGGGTCTAATGCAGCCGTTGCTCTTGCCCGGGCCGGTATAGGTAAACTTGTATTGGTTGATTTTGATAAAATTAAAAAAAGCAACCTCGGCAGGCAGTACTATTTTTTGGATCAAGTTGGAAAAATAAAAGTTGAAGCCTTAGGGGACAATATCAAAAGGATTAATCCAAAAGTTGAAATTGATATTCAAGTCCAAAGATTAGAGAAAGGATCGATGGAAAAACCATTCCGTCACGTTAATGTAGTCATAGAAGCCCTGGATAATGCCAAAACAAAGACAGAATTCATAGAGGAGATACTTTTGAAGCTTCCGGATAAACCAATTGTTGCCGCATCTGGAGTGGCAGGGTATGGAAACTCTGACAGAATTGTTACAAAACGTTTTGGTGCACTTTATATGTGCTATGACGAAAATGCCAAATCCAGTGAAGAAGACATACTTTTAGCCCCGCGTGTTTGCCTTATGGCAAACTGGGAGGCGAATCTGGCGCTTGAGATTATATTAGGTGAAGATAGTGAGTATTGAAGTAAACAAAAGAAAGGTCGAGTGGGTAAAAAACGAAACCGTTAAACAACTTCTTAAGCGAATGAAATATACTTTTCCTCTTGTTGTTGTAAAAATTAACAATAAAGTCGTTCTCAGAAAAGATTTTCCGGAGGTAATCGTGCCTGATGACACTAAGGTTGAGGTTATTCATATGATCAGCGGCGGATAAAATATGGAAGCCAAGGTCTTATCAATAGGAATTTCCTTTTTGTCTCTAACAATTATCTCACATTTTTGCTAAATTTCTGGCTCTGAGCTACTTTATTGACAATAATGGTTCCTTGTGGTTCCTTGGGGGTTCCTTGGGGGTCGGGCCTCAATAACTCTAATGTTATCAGCAGGATACGTCTATTTTAGGGCGATTTTATGCACTTAGAACTCATTTTTTGGCGTGAAAT
>Ga0209121_10002104_pt1 | contig 20448 bp, 27 predicted proteins | sample Cruoilmetagenom3_FD_187292 | JGI IMG/M metagenome (GOLD analysis project Ga0209121, IMG submission 187292) | Oil polluted marine microbial communities from Coal Oil Point, Santa Barbara, California, USA - Sample 3 (SPAdes) (version 2) | ecosystem: Environmental > Aquatic > Marine > Oil seeps ...
CTGATGACAATTTGGTGCTGCGAAATGAGATTCTTCGTCGCTTCGCTCCTCAGAATGACGAAGTCTCGGGACGGTTGTGGAGATGTGGGTAATCACCAAGTGTTATGTGTTGCGTGTTACATGTTGCGTGTTTCGTGTTGCGTGAGCCATCCCTCACGTTTGACGTTTGACGTTTCACGTTTCACGCATCACGTTTCGCGTTTCACGAGTTGAAATGGCCTCACCCTCACCAGCCCCAGCTCGACCGGCTCACCCGCCAGTGGCTCGATGCCATAATTCACCTCGGGATGGTTGCCATAAGCGATGGTGTAGATGAGCCAAGGCAAGTCCTCCTCCTTCTCGAAAGCGTGTGGTGGTAAGTCACGGACGTGGATGATACGGTGGCCATTGAAGAATTGACCCACGAAGTGCTGAATCTTGGCCGGGGTGATGGCCAGACCTAGTTCATGAAGGGTGACAGCGCGCAGAGCCCGCAGGTCCGATGGATTGAGCACAGAAGCGATGACCGGTTTTGGCGTGAAGGGGGCGCGACGCCGAGGTGGCGTGTACAGGCTGTTGGCGTCGGGATGACAGACAGGGGCCGCCTGGAAGGTTGGCATCTCGTCAGGCAGCATCTTCTCTCCCTCGGACTGCAAGGCAGCCAGTCCACAGGCCAATAGGGCCAACCGATCCTTGAACCCGCCATCAGTGCCGACCAGTTGGTAGCGAATCTGGCGTAAAGAGGTGCGCAGATATTGTGCGTGACGGCGATCAATTTCGCCCAGTAGCGGGTCGAGGCTCTCCAATTGGTTGATAATGAAGCGCAGATAGTGGTTAATCTCGCTCACGGCCTGAGCGGGCGAGAGGCGGCCCTGGGTTGCCAGTTCGGCAGCCGCGCGGTCGAGCCAATCGCCGTCGAGTTGCCACTCCTGTAACCGAGTCACGACGTCACGCCGGTAACGGGATACGTGATCCGATGTCTTGAGGGCATGGTAGGCTGGCCCCAGCGCGTGGGCATAGTCGTCATACTGTAAACGCAGCAGTTCTGCCACAGTCCACTCGCGGGTAACACGGTCGGTGTAGCGGCGGATGTTCTGGTTCAGTTCGTTAAGACCGCGTACGACCTGGCGCACGTTCTCATAAGCTTGGGTCAGAGCCAACGCTGGGGAGAAGTCGTCGCTTTCATTGGTCAGGAGTTGATGGGCAGCGTACAGTTGACCGGTGTACTCGCGGGGTTTCTGTTCTTGGATGTTGCGAAACGCCTCCAGTAACGTGAATGCGTAATCGGGCAGGATGATGAATTCAGTATAGTCAACCTGCTGCTCCCGCTCCAGCCACCCCGCTTCAATCAGGCGGCGCAGAATCCAACTGGCATATTCCTGCACGTCGCCGGTGGGGGAGAGGTCGCCTTTGTCCTCATAGGTCTCATCTTCGCTCACTGTGTCCCGATCCTGTCGAAGCCCCTCCGCCGCATCGGCCAAGGCAGCGATGCCTTCGATGCCATCGCTGGTCAGGTAGGCCACGATTTCGGCGACGACCATTTCACGGGTCAAGCCGAAGCGATTGAACTCGGCCATTTCATAGATGCGCAACAAGATCGCCATGTAGCAAGCCTGAAGCTCACCCGTCTGGGAACTCAGGAGATTGAACAGATTGGCTGGCAAAACGTCAAAGGGATTTGTCAAGGTGGCCATGATTTGCAGCTTCTTCTTTCCAGACGAGGATGTCACTGACACGACATTGGAGCGCGTCGCACAAACGCGCCAGGGCCAGCAGGTCTACGTAGCGAGCCCTGCCTGCATCCAGGCGGTAGACCAGGTCCTTGGGCACCCTGGCAATCTGAGCCAGTCGCCGGAGCGACAGCCTCCTGCCAGTGGCGGCCTGGTGTTTGCCCGTCAGAATAGTGATACGTCCTTCAGTCGTTATCTTGCTCATATCCGAACGCTTGTTCTATTTGTCGTAGTATAGCGCAACTTTGTCGCTATGTCAAGACAAATATCGCAATAATATCCCAACAGCGCAAAACTTACCTTTGGGTAATTGAGGTACCGGACTTGCGACCAATCGCAAATCGGTGATAATATGCTCGGTAATTATGTTGGTGTGGGTGCATACGGAAGACCTGGAAGGGATGCGCTTGGGCGGGGCTGTGGTCCTTGAGAGAGACGTGGACGACCCGATCGCTCGTGCCGTGCAACTACAGGACCACGGCGCGGGTGGGTTGATCGTCTAGGACATCGCCCGCCACAGTTTATAAGATGATCTCCTTGTCTAATTGCCCGATTTGATGTATATTCCTAGATGTGGCTAGGGGGTGCCCCCATTCTAGATTGAGACACGTCAGTTCTAGCTCCCTTGGGGGCACAGAGCAATGCTCAAGCCCTGGCAATAGGCCGGGGTTTGTCATATTGGGGGCAGATGGAACCACCAGATGGGAATGCTCTTGAGGTAGTCGTCGGCCGGCTGTTGGCACAACGCGGGTTGACCCTGGCGGTGGCCGAATCGTGCACTGGCGGGCTCATCGGCCATCGCATCACCAACGTCCCTGGCAGTTCGGCTTATTACCAGGGCTCTATTACGACCTATTCCTATGATGTCAAGGAACTGCTCCTCCATGTGCGGCACGACGTGCTGTACCACTATGGCGCGGTGAGCGAGCAGACGGCGCGAGAGATGGCGCGAGGTGTGAGGCGTGCCTTCCGCGCTGATATCGGTCTGGCCGTGACTGGCATCGCGGGGCCGGGCGGTGGCATGCCGGAGAAGCCTGTGGGCCTGGTCTACATCGCGCTGGCTGCTCCAGGTGGTGAGTGGGTGAAGCGGCACGTGTGGAGTGGCAATCGCTGGGAGAACAAAACGCGCTCGGCTGAGGCTGCGCTCGACCTGTTGCGTCTTTGCCTGGAGGGTCACTTGTGACGGCTGTGAGCGAAGCAACTTCCGTCGAAGCACACTTTAGCATAGCAGGTGAGATCACTCCCCGTCGTTTCACCTGGCATGGCAGCACGCTGTTGGTCGAAGGGGTGGGCCGCTGTTGGAAGGAGGGGGACGAGTGTTGCTTTGCTGTCTTGGCGGCAGGCGGACGGCCTTTTGTGTTGCGGCTGGATGGGGAGACGCTCCGCTGGCGAGTCTCCCGCGCCCTGGCGCGGGGGCCAGCCGCGTGAAGTGTAGGTGTAGGAAGCCCTTTTTAGAGGCTCCAGGGGATTAGTCCGTGGTTGCCGCTATGTTACGTGGAAGGCGTGTTCAGGACGGGGTGCGTCCCTTTAACCCCTACCGTGACCTCGGGCCGGTTGCTGAGTTGGTTGCCACTGCTTTTGGTGACAGGTTGGACCCCGCTGGTCGGGTAGTGCTGGAGAAGATGCGTCGTGGAGCTCGCTGGGGCCCGCTGCTGGTGTGGTTGTGCTGGCCGGAGTGGAGCGCTGCTGCTGTTGTGCCAGGCTTTGTGTGGGTCGAGGAAGGGCACGTGGTGGGCAACGTCTCCCTGCGGCGTGCTCTGGGGTGGGGTGGTTTTCTTATTGGGAATGTAGCCGTCCACCCCGACTGGCAGGGGCGCGGCATCGCCCGTGCGCTGATGGAGGCGGCGCTGGAGGAAATTCCTGCGCGGGGTGGACGCTGGGCAGGGCTGGAGGTGCGGGCCGATAACCAGCAGGCCTGTCAGCTCTACAAGCATCTGGGCTTTCGGGAGATCGGCAGGACGTTGCACATGGTGCGCCCGGCGGGTCTGCCGTGGGCCGGGAATCCGACGCCGCATCCCTCATTGCGTCGGGGGCATAACCGCGATAGCGTGGCGCTGATCGAACTGGTGCGCGCTATCGTCCCTGAATCCCATCGCCTGGTGCTGGGACTGCCAAGGGGGGACTATCAGCCGGGCTGGGAGCGCGCCCTAGATCACTGGCTAGAAGGGCGGCGCGAGGTCTGGTGGGTGGTCGAGGAGAACGGCGCTGTCCGGGGCGCGGTGCGGGCACTGCGCGAGCGTGGACTCTGCCCTGACCGGCTGGAGGTGCTGGTGGCACCTGAGCATAGCGGTCGTTTTGAAGCCGTGTTGGTGCAGCAAGGTGTGACCAGTCTGCGTAGTGCTTCCAAGAAGATGGTCAAAACCGTGTTGCTGAGCCCTACGCAGCCGCTGGTTGCGGCGTTGGAGGCAGCCGGTTTCCAGAAGCTAGGTGTGTTGGTACAAATGCGGCTGAATCTGGCGCATCGCGTTTTAGTGAAAGGTTAGGTGGTATGTCGGCTACTGGAGGGTTTCGGTGTGAAATGACCAGGCCCCCTGGAACCTTCCAGGGGGCCTGTGCCAAGGATAAGGAGGATTTGAGTACCCCCCTGACAGTTTGACAGTTACCTGTTTTTGACAAACTGATCTTCCATGTTATAATCTAAGTTCATCAATTTTGATCGTGACATAAATGTTTGTGCAACGACGTGAGTAGGGAGGGGAATATGGTGATGGCCCATCTGGGGAGCAGGTCTTATGCCCGCACCGCCAGCGTGGAGAGGCTGCCAAGTTTGATCGAGGTCCAACTCAAGTCCTTCCGTTGGTTCCAGGAGGAGGGCCTGGTTCAACTCTTCAACGAAATCTCCCCCATCGAAAGTTTCAACGGTAACCTCAAATTGTACTTCCCTGGCTCCAAGGCCAGGGAGGCTCAGTTCGAGATTGGTTATCACTTCGGTGAGCCCAAGTATTCAGAGGAAGAGTGCCTCGAACGGGATATCACGTATGCGGTTCCTCTGCACGTTCAGGTGGTACTCGACAACCGTGAAACGGGTGAGATTGTCGAATCGGAGATCTTTCTCGGCGACTTCCCGCTGATGACCGATAATGGTACTTTTATCATCAACGGTACCGAGCGTGTTGTCGTCAGCCAATTGATTCGCTCTCCTGGTGTCTACTTCGACGTTGAGGAGGATCGGGTTACCGGTCGGCGGCTCGGTAAAGCTAAACTCATTCCTGATCGCGGGGCCTGGATGGACTTTGAGACCCGCAAGTCCGATTACCTCACTCTCAAGTTCAACCGCAAGCGCACTTTGCCAGTCACCATTCTGTTGCGGGCTTTAGCAGCGGTGGATGATCGAACGGGGAGCGATATCCTGTGCAGCGGGAGCGATGAGGAATTGCTGGCACTTTTCCAGGACGCTGACAGCAATCCTCAGCATCAGTATATTCCCACGACTATCCGTCAAGAGCCAGACTGGGAGCCCAAAAATGGGCGTACATTGGCTGAAGAGGCACTGTTGGAGTTCTACCGCCGTATGCGTCCTGGCGACCCACCCACGTTGGAGAATGCACACGAGTATCTGGAGCAGCAGATCTTTGATCCCCGGCGTTACGACCTGCAGCGGGTGGGCCGTTATAAATTGAACCAGCGGCTTGGCCTCGACATAGATCCCGAACATCGTACCATCACTAAGCAGGACCTGGTTGCCTTGGTAGAGCGTATGATTCGCATTAACAACGGCATTGTTGATGCTGATGATATTGATCATTTGGGCAATCGTCGCGTCAAGACGGTCGGCGAACTGGTCCAGAACAAGCTGAGGATCGGCCTGCGTCGTATGGAACGGGTGGTGGTAGAGCGCATGTCCATCCGTGAATCCGATTCGCTGACCCCGGTTAACTTGATCAACATTCGTCCGGTCGTAGCGACCGTCCGCGAGTTCTTTGGCTCCAGCCAGCTCTCGCAGTTCATGGAGCAGACCAACCCACTGGCAGAACTGACCCACAAGCGCACTCTTTCGGCTCTGGGACCGGGTGGGCTGCGGCGCGAGCGGGCCGGTTTTGATGTCCGCGATGTGCATTACAGCCACTATGGGCGTATCTGCCCCATTGAGACCCCGGAAGGACCCAATATCGGTTTGATTGGCCGTCTAGCGACCCACGCTCGTGTCAACTCTCTTGGCTTTGTCGAGACGCCCTATCGCAAGGTTGTCCATGCTGTGGGGCCCACCGTCGTGGCGCTTACTGGTCAAACGCTGAGGGAGGACGTGGTACACCCTGAGAGTGGCGAGGTGGTAGCCGAGGCAGGGACGGAGGTGACACTCGAGCTGGCCGAGCGGATCGCTGCACTGGGCTTCAGGGATGAAATCTCCATCATGCCGGTGGTGAGTGGTGAGATTGTGTACCTCTCGGCCGATAAGGAAGACCGCTACACGATTGCACAGGCTAATGCCGAGTTGGACAAGCGAGGACATTTTGTGCGGTCGAGTGTTTCAGCCCGCCACGCTGATAAATTCCTACTCGCCGCTCCAGGGAAGATTGATTTCATTGATGTCGCACCCTGCCAGATCGTGGGTGTTTCGGCCTCACTGATCCCCTTTCTGGAGCACGACGATGCCAACCGTGCGCTGATGGGTTCCAATATGCAACGTCAAGCGGTGCCGCTTGTTCAGCCCGAAGCGCCCATAGTAACCACCGGGATGGAATGGCGGGCGGCTCTTGACTCAGGGCATGTTGTGTTGGCGGAGGATGATGGGGAGGTCGTCAGCGTCGCTGGCGACAGGATCGTGGTTCACTATACCGATGGATTGCGCATCTACCCTCTCCACAAGTATCAGCGTTCGAATCAGAGCACCTGTATTGATCAACGGCCTGTTGTCTACAAAGGGCAGCGGGTGCGCAAAGATCAGGTGCTTGCAGACAGTTCCTCGACCGAGGGTGGCGAACTAGCGTTGGGGCACAATGTGGTGTGTGCCTTCATGTCCTGGGAGGGTGGGAACTTCGAGGATGCCATTCTCATCAGCGAACAGTTGGTGCGTGAGGACAAGTTTACCTCCATCCACATCGAGAAGCACGAAGTTCAGGCTCGCGACACCAAACTCGGCCCGGAGGAGATCACCCGTGACATCCCCAACGTGGGCGATGAAGCATTAAAGGACTTGGACGAGGGGGGTGTCATCCGCGTCGGTGCAGAGGTGGGGCCACTGGATATCCTGGTGGGTAAGATCACGCCCAAAGGCGAGAAGGATTTGAGTCCTGAGGAGAAGCTGCTGCGCGCCATCTTCGGTGAGAAAGCCCGTGAGGTGAAAGACTCCAGCCTGCGCCTGCCCCATGGAGAGCGCGGCAAGGTAGTGGATGTCAAGATCTTCGACCGCGAGGAGCACCGGGACCTCAAGGCTGGCGTAGAAACGATGGTACGCGTCGGTGTAGCTCAGGAACGGAAGATCACCGAGGGTGACAAGATGGCGGGCCGGCACGGCAATAAGGGTGTCATTTCCCAGATTGTGCCCATCGCGGATCTGCCTTTTCTGGCTGACGGCACTCCGGTTGACTTGATACTGAACCCGCTGGGTGTCCCAGGGCGGATGAACATCGGCCAGATTCTGGAGACGCATCTGGGGTGGGCTGCTTCTCGGCTGGGTTTTCGTGTCATCACGCCGGTTTTTGACGGTGCGGACGAATCCCAGGTTGAGGCAGAACTGGCACGAGCCTGGCTTATTGATCGTGCTTGGGATGAGATTACCGAGCGCGCGTGGGCCTGGCTGAAGGCGCAGGACTATTCTTTGGAGATGTTGAGGGATGACGATGAGGCACGACTGCTGTATATCGTGGCCTGGTTGGCAGAACGTGATTATGACGTGGACCGATTGACCTTGGAGCGCGTCTACGCCCGGCGAGCGGTGCTGCGCGAATGGCTACGAGAGAGGGGATATGATGAGTTGGACGAAATGCTCTCCTTTGAGGATGACACGCGCACGTTGGCCGAACGGGCCGTGGTGAACCGGCGGGCGAGAGTAGCCTGCCTACGCATTTGGTTGGAAGACCGTGGCCGAGAAGTGACCGCTCTGGATGACGAGGCCGTGGAGGCGCTAGCCACGCAGGTGAGTGTGGAGACCGCCGATCCACTGCCGACCCTGGGCAAGATGATCCTCTACGATGGCAAGACGGGTGAGCCATTTGACCGGCCGGTGACGGTGGGCGTGATTTACATGATGAAACTGGCTCACCTGGTTGAGGACAAAGTGCATGCGCGCTCTACAGGGCCTTATAGCCTGGTGACTCAACAGCCGTTGGGCGGCAAGGCCCAGTTTGGCGGTCAGCGTTTCGGCGAGATGGAAGTGTGGGCACTGGAGGCTTATGGTGCCGCCTACACTCTTCAGGAGATGCTCACCATCAAGTCGGACGATGTGCAGGGGCGTGTCAAGACTTACGAGGCCATCGTCAAAGGGGAATCTGTCCAAGAGGCCGGGGTTCCGGCTTCGTTCAAGGTGTTGGTGAAGGAATTGCAAAGCCTGGGGCTGGCGGTCGAAGCGATTACTCAGGATGGTAAGGTGTTACACTTTGGCAGGGATGATGAGAAGGGCAAAGTCCCCACGTTGGGTGGTGTGGGGCTCTTGAGTCTGAGGAGGCGAGGACGCTAGTACACCAGGCGCACTTGAAATCCGTGCATCATGTATCACGCACCGCGCATCACGATCTGAAATGCAGCATCAGGTGGAAGTGGCTTGCTGTCATGCCAGAAGGCCAATTTCTGATTTGATGTGGTTTGACTTCTGGCGATTTCGTGGTAAAATGAACGTTCACTGGAATGGGCGGCAGCTAAAGCCCCTGCTGCCCAGTTGACAAGCGGAGATAATTGTTGAGACTATGTAGGAGGCCATCGGTATGGGTGGATGGCCTTCTTCGTTGAGTTCGTGGGGAGGTGGATGTGCCCACTATCAATCAGTTGGTTCGCAAGGGGAGAAAGCCCAAGCCGTGCAAGTCCAAATCGCCGGCGTTGCTGTACACTTTTAATTCTTACAAGCAGCGGCGCGCCCGGCGTTCCAAAGGTGCACCGCAGAAACGTGGTGTGTGTACGCAGGTGCGGACGATGACGCCTAAGAAACCCAACTCCGCGCTACGGAAGATCGCTCGCGTACGGCTGACCAATGGTATCGAAGTGACTGCCTACGTACCGGGCGAGGGGCACATGTTGCAAGAGCACTCGGTCGTGTTAGTGCGGGGGGGGCGCGTCAAAGACCTGCCTGGCGTGCGCTACCATATTGTTCGTGGTGCTTTTGATGCAACGGGTGTGGAAGGTCGTGAGCAACAACGTTCTAAGTACGGGGCCAAGCGCCCCAAGATATAGAGCCTAAGGTAGGTGAATTATGCCCCGCCGGTATCGTCCGCCAAAGCGAAAGATCGAACCCGATGTCCGCTATAACAGCGTGCTGGTAGCTCAGTTCATCAACAACATTATGAAGAAAGGGAAGAAGAACATAGCGGCGCGGGTTATATACGATGCGTTGGACATCGTGCAGTCTCGGATGAAGCGGCCTCCGTTGGAAGTTATGGAAGAGGCGGTGAGAAATGTCTCGCCGGTGCTGGAGGTCAAACCGCGTCGCGTGGGAGGCTCCACGTACCAAATCCCTGTGGAGGTACCGCCAGATCGTCAGGTCAGCCTGGCAATGCGTTGGCTGCTGGCCTCTGCGCACAGCCGCCCTGGTAAATCTATGGCCGGGAAATTGGCTAACGAGCTAATGGATGCAGCGCGCGGGACCGGGGCGGCGGTTAAAAAGAGAGAAGATACCTACAAGATGGCTGAGGCCAACCGCGCCTTTGCCCACTACCGGTGGTAGCCCGCTCATGGAGAATATAAAAATGGGTCACCAACGCGTATGGGCCGATGATTATGACCGGGCGTGAAGCGTGATGCGTGTTGCGTGAAGCGTGAGCCCGGTTCTAGCGCGGCCTACCACGATCACGTTTTGCGAGTTACGGGTCACGAATCACGAGGCACGAATGATGCCCGGGAATCGCTCTTTAGAACGCATACGAAATATCGGCATCATCGCTCACATTGACGCGGGTAAAACGACGACGACTGAGCGCATCCTGTTCTACACCGGTCGTACCCACCGTATGGGCAATGTGGACGCGGGGACAACGGTCACTGACTGGATGTCTCAGGAGCGGGAGCGAGGTATCACGATCACTGCTGCGGCAGTGACCTGCTTCTGGCAGGGCCATCAGATTAACATCGTGGATACACCCGGGCACATTGACTTCACTGCTGAGGTGCAGCGAAGTCTGCGCGTGCTTGACGGCGCCATCGTCGTCTTCGACGCGGTGGCCGGAGTGGAGCCACAATCGGAGACGGTGTGGCGACAGGCACAGGGGTTTGGTGTGCCGCTAATCGCCTTCATTAACAAGATGGATAAGTTAGGCGCTGACTTCGCTCACGCGGTCGAGACGATCCGCGAGCGGTTGGCCGCCAATCCGGTCGCCATTCAGTGGCCCATCGGCAGCGAGGCTGATTTCCGAGGGGGAGTGGATCTGCTGGAATTGCGGGCCATCGTCTGGACGGATGAACTGTGGGCGTCGCCTGAGGTCGTGGAGATACCGCCTGAATTGGAAGAGGCGGTGCTTGAGGCACGGGAGCGGGCCGTAGAGCAGATCGTCGAGACTGACGATGAGTTGATGACGCTCTATTTGGAAGGGCAGGAAATCTCAGCTGCCCAATTGCGTCAGGCGCTGCGGCGGGCGACCCTGTCTGGGCAATTGAACCCGGTCTTGTGTGGCTCCGCGTTGCGCAACAGGGGCATTCAGCCCCTGCTCAATGCGGTGGTGGATTACCTGCCATCACCGCTGGACATTCCGCCAGTGGAGGGGCTCAATCCCTACACTAAAAAGATGGAAGCTCGTCCTGCGGACCCAAACGCACCACTGGCGGCATTGGTCTTTAAAATCGCGAGTGACCCCTACGTGGGCCGGCTGGCCTATTTCCGGGTCTATTCCGGCAAGGTGAAGGTGAGGTCGAGAATCATCAACGCCACCAAGCACCGTAGGGAGCGCATCGGCAAGTTGCTCCGTATGTTTGCCGATCACCGGGAGGAAATCCAGGAGCTGGGCGCGGGAGACATCGGTGCAACGTTGGGGTTGAAGGATACCTTCACCGGAGAGACGTTATGCGCACCCAGCGGGCCAATTATTCTGGAGACGATTTCTTTCCCGGAACCGGTCATCTCGGTGGCCATTGAACCGAGGACGATGGCTGATCAGGACCGGTTGGCCGAAGGGTTGCGGAGGCTGGCCGAGGAAGACCCCACTTTCGTGATACGGGTTGACGAGAATACCGGGCAGACGCTTATTTCGGGGATGGGGGAGTTGCACCTGGAGATTCTGACCGATCGGCTGATGCGGGAGTTCGGCGTGAGCGGGCGGGTGAGCCGCCCGCGGGTCAGTTACCGCGAGACGATCACGCAGCGGGCTGAAAGTGAGGGGTTGTTCGAGCGGCAGGCCGGGGGTCGAATTCATTTCGGCCATGTGTGGCTGGAAGTGGAGCCTCTACCCCCCCATGAAGGGGGAGATGTAGGGGGGGGGGGATTTCTCTTCGGGGATGCCACGCGGGGCCGGGCCTTGCCTCGGGAGTTCGTCGGAGCAGTCGAGCGGGGCTGCCGTGAAGCGATGGAGAGCGGCGTGCTGGCTGGCTATCCATTGGTGGACGTGAAGGTCAGGCTGCTCGACGTGGAGTGGGATGAGGAGATGTCTTCGGAAATGGCTTTCAAGGTGGCTGGTTCGATGGCTTTTAACCAGGGGGTGGAGAAGGCTGCCCCAATCTTGTTGGAGCCGATGATGGACCTGGAGACGGTTGTGCCGGAGGCGTACACTGGCGAAGTGATGGGAGATCTGAACGCTCGGGGAGCCGAGATCAGGGAAGTGGTGTCTCGGGCGGGTGGGGTGCAGGCTATGCGCGCTTTCGTCCCGCTGGCGAAGATGTTCGGGTATGCAACCGACCTGCGCAGCCTGACGCAGGGACGGGGCACGTTTACGATGGAATTTCATCATTATGCGGAGGTAGATCAACAGCGGATGGACGCCATCGTGGATGGCGGAGGCTGGTAAGCACAACAGTTAGATCATCCGAAAGGAGTGAGAAATGGCAAAGCAAAAGTTTGAACGTACAAAGCCACACGTCAACGTGGGCACCATCGGGCATATTGACCATGGCAAGACGACGCTCACTTCGGCTATAACCAAAGTCCTGTCGTTCAAAGGGCTTGCCGAATACCAGTCGTACGAAGAGGTGGCGAGGGCCGACGTGAAGATGTTCCGCCGTGACGCGACGAAGATCCTGACCGTGGCCATCGCACACGTCGAGTACGAGACGGATAAGCGGCACTATGCCCACATTGACTGCCCCGGGCACCGGGACTACATCAAGAACATGATCACTGGGGCGGCGCAGATGGACGGGGCGATCCTGGTCGTTTCGGCGGCGGACGGCCCGATGCCGCAGACGCGAGAGCACGTGCTCCTGGCCTACCAGGTGAACGTGCCCGCCATCGTGGTCTATCTGAACAAGGTGGACCTGATGGACGACCCGGAGTTGCTGGAGCTGGTCGAGTTGGAGTTACGGGAATTGCTTGATGGTTATGGCTTCCCCGGCGACGAGATACCCATCGTGCGCGGAAGTGCGATCCAGGCGCTCCAGAGCGAGAGCACCGACCCGGACGCGCCGGAGTACCAGTCCATCTGGGAGTTGATGCGTGTGATAGACGACTACATCCCTACGCCCGTGCGCGATGAGGACAAGCCATTCCTGATGCCGATCGAGGATGTTTTCTCTATCAAGGGTCGGGGTACGGTCGTTACCGGCCGTGTGGCGCGCGGCACGATGTTGCCAATGACCGATGTCGAGATCGTCGGGTTGCAGGAGAGGCCCCGCAAGACGGTGGTCACCTCTATGGAGATGTTCCACAAGACGCTTAGCAAGGTTATAGCGGGTGATAACGCCGGGTTGCTCCTTCGTGGTGTGGATCGGGATGAGGTGGAGCGAGGTCAGGTCGTCGCTATCCCTGGCACTATCCATGCCCACCGGCGCTTTATGAGCGAGGTTTACGTGCTGCGGAAGGACGAGGGTGGTCGTCACAAGGCCTTCTTCTCCGGGTATCGCCCACAGTTCTTCATCCGCACGATGGATGTGACAGGAGAGATCCGCTTGCCAGAAGGGGTTGAGATGGTGATGCCGGGTGACAACGTCAACCTAGAGGTGGAGTTGATCGAACAGGTTGCTATTGAGGAAGGCTCCCGTTTTGCCGTCCGCGAGGGCGGCTTGACTGTCGGTGCGGGTGTCATCACGAAGATCCTGGACTAGGTGACGAAGCATGGCCAAGCAGAAAATCCGCATCCGGTTGAAGGCCTACGATCATCGTGTGCTCGACGAATCGGCCAAGCGCATCGTGGAGACGGCGGAGCGTACAGGTGCTACGGTGGTGGGTCCTGTGCCACTACCGACCAGGATTGAGCGTTTTACCGTTCGTCGCTCGACTTTCATTGATAAGGACTCACACGAGCATTTTGAGATCCGCACCCACAAGCGGCTGATTGACGTCATTGAGCCAGACAACAAGACCATCGATTCCTTGATGCGGCTTAATCTGCCGGCTGGTGTAGATATTGAGATTAGACTGTAGCAAATGGAGGAGGCGGAGCAGGAGGAGAGAGGGGGGACATCTATTCTCTCCTTATAATGCCCCTTCCGGCGTGGGGGTGGTGCTGCGGCTTGTTGCCCGGGCTGGCAGCCCCCTGGGGAGGTATTGGTGTGAAGGCAATCTTGGGCAGAAAAGCTGGGATGACGCAAATATTCAATGAGCAGGGCGAGGCCATCCCTGTGACGGTTATTGAGGCGGGCCCGTGCTACGTGGCCCAGGTCAAGACGTTTGAGCGGGATAGGTACGAGGCTATTCAATTGGGCTTTGAGGAAGTGAAGCCGCAGCGGGTAAGCGGCGGCGAGATGGGACATCTGACACGCAACGAATTGCCTGCGTTGCGTCACCTGCGAGAGTTTCGCCTGCGAGAGGGTGAAGATGTCGAGGAAGGGCAGCGCGTCTTGGTGGATGTCTTTGAGGTAGGGGACCGGGTAGACGTAGTGGGCACCTCGAAGGGGCGTGGCTTCGCGGGCGTGGTCAAGCGATACGGCTTTGGGGGTGGCCCCAAGACACACGGTCAGTCGGATCGGATGCGCGCTCCGGGTTCTATCGGCGCTTGTGCTGCCCCAGGTCGTGTGTGGAAGGGACAGCGGATGCCAGGTCGTATGGGCGGCGTCCGGGTGACGGCACAGGATCTGCGGGTGGAGTTGGTGGACGCGGAGCGGAATCTGCTGGCGGTGCGTGGCAGTGTGCCGGGCGCTAAAGGCGGACTGGTGATGGTCAAGCAGGCTCGCAAGTCAAGAGAATTGGCAGGGCGACGGGGTCTGTGAAGAGCGGCCTGTGAGGAGCGCCATGGATATTCCGATGTATAATACCCAAGGAGAAAAGGTCGGCGAGGTCGAACTGCGTTCCGATATCTTCGAGGTCCCCGTCAACGTGCCGTTGATGCACCAGGCGTTGGTGCGGCAACTGGCGAATGCTCGTCAGGGGACACACAAGACGAAGTCGCGTGGCGAGGTGAATCGCACTAAAGCCAAGTGGTATCGGCAGAAGGGCACTGGGCGGGCACGCCACGGCAGTCGCAACGCCAACCTGTTCGTCGGCGGTGGGATCGCGCACGGGCCGAAGCCGCGCAAGTACACCAAGAAGATGCCGCGCAAGATGCGACGTGTAGCGTTGCGGTCTGCGCTATCGGTCAAGGCGATGGAGGATCAGATCGTCGTGTTGGATGCGCTGGAGATGGAAGTGCCTAAAACTAAGGAGATGCTGGCGGTGTTGAAGAGCCTGGGGCTGGATCGGCGGGTGCTGATCTTGCTGCCGGAGAGGAATGAAACGGTGGAGAAGTCGGCGCGCAACTTGCCGCAGGTGAAGACGTTGCGAGCCAGTTACCTCAACGTCCGTGACCTGTTGGGATACGATCACGTGTTGATGCCGTTGGGCGCGCTGCAAGTGGTCGAGAGTATTCTGGGATAGGTGAACGATGAATCCCTACAAAGTCATCATCCGGCCGATTGATACGGAGAAGACGCGCTATCAGGCCTCGGAGTTAGGGCAGTACACCTTCGAGGTAGACCGGCGTGCGAACAAGATTGAGGTGAAGCGGGCAATTGAGGCTATTTTTGAGGCGGACGTCGTGGCGGTCAATGTGATGAATATGCCGGCCAAGGCTGCCAAACGGCGCGGGCGCCGTCGGCTGGTGCGCCACCCATCGTGGAAGAAGGCTGTGGTCACTCTGGCAGAGGGCCAACGGCTGGACGTATTTGAGGGGGTGTAGGTATGGCGATAAAGACGTATAAGCCCACCTCACCCGGCCGACGGGGGATGACGGGTTCGACTTTTGAGGAAGTCACGCGCACGGAGCCGGAGCGCAGCCTGCTGCGTCCATTGCGCAAGCGGGCTGGCCGTAACGTGCAGGGACGTATCACGGTGCGCCATCAAGGTGGTGGGCACAAGCGACGATACCGATTGATTGATTTCAGGCGCGATAAGGTGGGCATTTCGGCGCGGGTGGGGAGTATCGAGTATGATCCCAACCGCTCGGCCCGCATTGCGTTGCTGGTCTATGCTGACGGCGAGAAGCGGTACATCATCGCGCCGCTGGGGTTGCAGGTGGGTGATACAGTGATGAGCGGTGGGGATGCGGAGATCCGTGTGGGGAACGCACTTCCACTGGCACGTGTTCCGCTGGGCACGCTGGTTCACAATATCGAGTTGTACCCGGGACGAGGAGGGCAGATGGTGCGCTCTGCCGGTACGTCGGCGCAAGTGTTGGCCGAAGAGGGAGACTACGTGACGTTGCGTCTCCCCAGCGGTGAGATGCGGTTGGTGCGTAAGGAGTGCATGGCCACCATAGGCCAAGTGGGCAACGTGGATCACGGCAACATTAAGCTGGGCAAGGCTGGCCGGAAGCGCTGGCTGGGATACCGTCCGACGGTGCGTGGCTCAGCTATGTCGCCTCGCGATCATCCTCATGGCGGTGGCGAGGGTAGGTCGCCGATTGGTATGCCGAGTCCCAAGTCGCCCTGGGGGAAGAAAACGCTAGGTAAGAAGACGCGACGCAACAAGGCCACCGATAAGTATATCGTGCGCCGGCGTGGCAAGCGGCGGCGGTAGAGTTCAGGTGGTGGGGGGGCGAGGAGGCGGATAATGTCACGATCGCCGTTGAAGAGACCGATACCGTATGTGGATCCGAAGTTGTTGCGGAAGGTTGAGCGCATGAATCAGAGGGGTGAAAAACGGCTGATTCGCACCTGGTCTCGGTCTTCGACGATATTCCCGCATATGATCGGGCATACTATTGCCATTCACGATGGCCGGCGGCATGTGCCGATTTACATAACGGAGGATATGGTGGGGCATAAGTTGGGTGAGTTTGCCCCCACCCGTACCTTCCGGGGGCACATTGTCCAAGAGAGGGTGGGCCGGGTGCGGTGAGGAGGGATGGTATGGGCACGGAAGTACTGGCCCGGGTGAAGCACGTGCCGATGTCGGCACGTAAAGTTCGGCGGGTGATTGACCAGGTGCGTGGGTTGTACGCCGACGAGGCGTTGACGGTGTTGGATTTCCTGCCCCATGCAGCGGCACGTCCGGTCGCCAAACTGATCCGTTCTGCCATCGCGAACGCAGACGAGAATTTCGGAATATCGCGTGACAATCTGTACGTGGCGCATATCGTGGCCGATGAGGGGCCGGGGGTGATGCCCGGAAAGGGTTTACGATCGCGCTTTGGCGGCCGTGGTCGCTGGCGGCCGATTCGTAAACGTTCCTCGCACATTACGGTGGTGCTGGAGGAGATTAGCAGTTAGCAGTCAGCGATTAGCAGTTAGTAGAATGGTAGCTAGCGGCTGAGTTAAGGAGGAGTGGTTTGGGACGCAAGGTTCACCCCTATGGCTTCAGGCTCGGAGTGATTCGGGATTGGAAAGCACACTGGTACGCAGAGGGCGATGATTACGCCAACCTATTGCACGAAGACCTGAAAATTCGCCAGCTTGTCGAGGGCTCTCTGAGGCGCGCGGGTATTTCTCGGATTGAGATTGAACGCTTCCCGAAACAGGTTTCGGTAACGATCTGGACAGCAAGACCTGGCATCGTCATCGGGCGCAAAGGAGCTTCAGTCAAGATGCTGCGCAAGGAATTGGAGGAGATGACCAGCAAACGGGTCTCCGTGGACGTGCAGGAGGTGGAGCAGCCTGAACTGGACGCCAAGTTGGTGGCGGAGAATGTCGTGACCCAGTTGGAGCGGCGCATTTCTCACGGCCGGGCGATGAAGCGGGCGTTGCAGGCAGCGATGCGCGCTGGTGCGCAGGGCATTAAGGTTATGTGCAAGGGGCGCTTGTCTGGGGCTGAAATGGCGCGTAAGGCGTGGCAGCGTGATGGGCGGGTGCCATTGCATACTTTGCGCGCCGACATTGATTATGCCCAAGAAGAGGCACTCACAGCTTATGGCCGCATCGGGGTGAAGGTGTGGATTTACAAGGGCGAGGTGTTGCCTGAGGTGAAGGAGGAGGGAGAGCCCTTTATCGTCTAGGTGTACAAGGGCGGTAGCAGAGTCCCCTCCCTGCTTCGGGGGAGGGGTTTGGAGAGGTGGCAGGACGATGTTGATGCCAAAGCGAATGAAGTATCGCAAACAGATGCGCGGCCGGATGAGAGGCAAGGCCACGCGTGGGACTGAGATCGTATTCGGGGAGTATGGGTTGCAAGCCCTAGAGCCAGCGTGGGTCACGGCACGCCAGATTGAGGCAGCGCGACGGGCAATCGTGCGCCACGTGCGACGGCGTGGAAAGTACTGGATTCGTGTCTTCCCCGATAAGCCGGTCACGGCCAAGCCGGCCGAGACACGTATGGGCAAAGGCAAGGGGGCGGTAGATCATTGGGTGGCCGTAGTTAAGCCAGGTCGCATTATGTTCGAGCTGAGCGGTGTGTCTGAAGAGATGGCATGCGAGGCGATGCGTTTGGCGTCCCATAAGTTGCCCATCAAGTGCCAGTTCGTAAGGCGTGAGGAAATCTCTACGGGGGGGTAGGAGTGGGATGCAGGCACGAGAGGCTCGAACCTGGACTACAGAAGAACTTCAAGGGCGGCTGGAGGAAGCCTACCGGGAGATCTTTACTCTGCGCCGTGAGTTGGCCATGGGGCGTCTGGAAGATCACAACCGCATAAGAGTTGTGAGGCATGACATCGCCCGCATGAAGACGATTCTGCGCGAACGCGAGTTGAGCGCTGAGTTGATCGGGGGAGGCGAGGCACAGTGAGTGGGCGACACATTTCTACGAGAAAGTGGTTGGTCGGTCGCGTAATGAGCAATAAGATGGATAAGACCATAGTGGTGCAAGTCGAGCGCCTGGCACGTCACCCGCGATACGGCAAAGTGCTGCGCCGGGCGAAGAAGTACAAGGCCCACGACGAGTGGAACCGATGTCATGTTGGCGATCTGGTGCGCATTGTCGAATCCCGCCCGCTGAGCCGCGAGAAGCGTTGGGTCGTGGAGCAGGTACTGAAGCGAGCCGCAGGCGGAGTGGCGGAGGTTGAACGATGATTCAGCAGGAGAGCCGCCTGCGGGTAGCTGACAATACCGGGGCGCGGGAAATACTCGTCATTCGGGTGCTGGGCGGTTCCAGGCGGCGGTACGGTGGCGTGGGCGATGTCGTCGTGGCGACGGTGAAGCAGGCCACCCCGACAGCGCAGGTAAAGAAGGGAGAGATCGTGCGGGCCGTGATTGTACGCACGGCGAAGGAGTACCGTCGTCTTGATGGCTCCGGTATCCGCTTCGATGACAACGCGGTGGTGCTCCTGGATGGAGCAAGCCAGAATCCGAAGGGCTCGCGCATCTTCGGACCAGTGGCCCGCGAGTTGCGGGAGAAGGGCTTTATGAAGATCGTCTCGCTGGCTCCTGAGGTGTTGTAGGCAGCGATTGACAGGAGTGTGCAGAGTGGGCAACCGAGTCAAAGAGGGTGATACAGTAGAGGTGATCTCTGGCAACGACAGGGGGATTCGGGGCACGGTTCAGCGGGTCTTTCCTAGGGTGGACCGTGTCGTCGTCTCCGGGATTAACATTGTCAAGAAGCACCAGCGTTCTGTGCGTGCTGGACGTGGTCAGGTTCAAGCCGGCGTCATCGAGTTTGAAGCCCCGATTCATATCTCCAACGTCATGCTGGTGTGCCCGCGGTGCGATCAGCCCACCCGCGTGGGGTTTGCGGTGCAGGATGGGCGTAAGGTGCGGGTATGCAAGAAGTGCGGCGAGGCGATTGACCAGTAGTTTATCAGTAAGGGTTAGGAAGGCGAACTGATGCAGCGTTTGCAGAGGCTTTATCGCGAAGAGGTCCGGTCCGCACTGATGAAGGAGTTCGGGTACCGGAGTATCATGGGGGTGCCGCGCCTGCGGAAGGTCGTGGTCAACGTGGGTATGGGCGAGGCGCTTGAGAATGCCAAGGCACTGGACCACGCGGTGCAGGACATTGCGACGATCACCGGGCAACAGCCTGTGGTCACTCGGGCGCGTAAATCCATCGCGAGTTTCAAACTGCGAGAAGGCCGTGCCATCGGTGTCAAGGTGACGCTGCGAGGGGAACGCATGTGGGCGTTTCTAGACCGGTTGTGCAACGTGGCGTTAGCACGTCAGCGCGACTTTCGTGGTGTCTCCGATACCTTCGATGGGCATGGAAACTTCACGCTGGGGTTGCGTGAGCAATTGATGTTCCCTGAGGTGGACTACGACACGATTGACAAGATACGTGGCATGGAGATCAGTATCGTTACTACGGCCTGCACGGATGAGGAAGGGCGACGGCTGCTGGACTTGCTAGGGATGCCGTTCCGCCACCGGGGCCGGTAGTCTAGACGGGAGAAGTGAGCATGGCGAGAAAGTGTCTGCCGATTCGAGAGACGCGGCGCAAGTATAAAGTGCAGGTGCGGAACCGCTGTAAGCGGTGTGGCCGGCCGCGGGGTTACATGCGGCGCTTCCAATTGTGTCGCATCTGCTTCCGGGAACTGGCCTTGAGGGGAGAAATCCCCGGCGTGGTAAAGTCGAGTTGGTGAACAAGGGGAAACGAGGTCTCATCTGATGACGATGTCTGATCCAATAGCCGATATGTTGACGCGCGTCCGCAACGCTGTGATAGTGGGGCATCCCGGTGTGCGTGTACCTTCGTCCAAGATCAAGGTGGCGATTGTCAAGATCTTGAAAGATGAAGGATTCATCAAGGATTACTACGTGACGAATGAGCGCCCGCAACCGCAACTGGTGATCCGGCTTAAGTATGTGGGCGAGAGGAGGGATCGCCGCTCGGTCATTACGGGGCTGAAGCGCGTGAGCAAGCCGGGATGCCGCGTCTATACACGTACGTCGGAGATGCCGTGGGTGCGAAGCGGCATGGGTATCGCTATTCTCTCGACGCCCAAGGGGGTGTTGACGGGACAGCAAGCCCGCCGTCTGGGTGTGGGCGGTGAAGTGCTATGCTACGTGTGGTAGGTATTGAGGGAGGCAGGTAGTGTCACGGATTGGTCGTATGCCCATTCCTCTACCCGAGGGGGTGAGGGTGGATGTTCAAGGTGTACAGGTGACGGTGACAGGGCCTAAAGGCAGCCTTTTCCGCGAGTTTCATCCGGACATGGAGATTACGCTGGAGGACGGTCAGCTC
>Ga0209121_10002105_pt1 | contig 20432 bp, 19 predicted proteins | sample Cruoilmetagenom3_FD_187292 | JGI IMG/M metagenome (GOLD analysis project Ga0209121, IMG submission 187292) | Oil polluted marine microbial communities from Coal Oil Point, Santa Barbara, California, USA - Sample 3 (SPAdes) (version 2) | ecosystem: Environmental > Aquatic > Marine > Oil seeps ...
AAACCAACCTAAGTAACCTGATATACAAATAGTCCGAACTCCGTTCGAAACCCAAACCACCCGCATATCTCTTCGTTTTTCTATTCAATTTCAAAGAGCGCAGAGACAAAAAGCATAGGTTGCGCTACCGCGCATCCGCCGCTTTCATTTATCTCTGTTGACTGACAACCAACTCCGCAATGCGTTGTTTGCTGCCTGTGAAGGGTTATCTAGTGAATAGATTCGAGTCGCGCAAGCGCTAAATTGCGTTTTTTTGTATTATTTTGATGTTACCGATATTGCCTAGTGTTTCTTGATAAAAAGACCGCAACATATGGCGCATTCAGCGAACATTACAACGAATGTTCTTTACCGTCAGCGGCAAACAGGCCCGGTTTTGCCTGTTTCGCAAGTTTGTGCTAAACTCGAATAAACTAACCGGAAGTTTGATATGTTCAAGATTCTAGTTATTTTTGATATGGCCATTGATCCAACAAATATCAGCTACTGCCCTTACAGCATATATGTTTTCACAACCACCGAAGACCCGGATGAAACAGTGATCGGTCATCAGCTGTTTCTTTATCCCGAAATGTCAGCGGTCAATGATCTACTGAGGGATATCGTGTTGGAAGCATCGGACTATTAGCAAGCGCCGGATCACACAATAAACGTGATTGGAATCCTCCCCCGTAATACACTAAACTGGAAAAAAGTCAGCCAATAAGGAGTTCAATGATGCGCCCGATACTCGCAACCACAGTTGCAATTTTCCTAGCCACCCCGCTTGCGGCCCAAAATATGATGACGGTCACCGTGTCTGAACCATTTGAGGACATGGAATTTGCGCTGGAAAGCGCCATTCTGGACAAGGGCCTCACCATTGATTTTGTGAGCCACACAGGTGCGATGCTGGAGCGGACCAGGGAAGATGTCGGCTCGGATGTGGTGCTGTTTGAAGGCGCTACGCTCTATAACTTTTGTTCGGCTACGGTCTCACGGCAGGTGATGGAGGCAAACATTGCAAATATCGCCTACTGCCCCTACGCAGTGTTTGTTTACAGCTTGCCCGGCAACCCGAATGAATCCGTTCTAGGGCATTTGATTTATCCTGGCGATTCTATGGCCCCCGCCAATGCCCTTCTTGACGAGATTGTCGAGAACGCGACCCAATTCTGAGCCTTGGCCTTCAGGACCATCGGGGCCGGAACCGGTGTATAGTATCGCTATATATGCCGCACATATAGAAACGTACAAACACCCGTCAAAACTTCGACCGGTTACATCATGTATTGAAAATAGAAATAGGTCCCCAAAACAAGCGTGACTGGCCACAATAGTATGGCCAGCCGGATACTCCAGCGGATCAACAAACGAAACGCCCACCAAATCATAGGCTAGCTTCCTCGCGCCGCACAAAGGCTGAAGAAAGCGTTCTTGGTGGTGCGGGGAGTCAATCTCATGCCTAATATTTACACGGTGGGCCGAATTTGACCAGCCCAACCAAAGCGCTCAGATTTCAGCGCAGCGCGCGTGCCTACTTTCAAAGAGAGATACAGCCGACGCGCTGCTTTTGCCGAGCGAAGCGAGGCGATCTCCCGCCGGTTTGAACCGGCGGGAGATCGAGTTAATGCACAATCGCAGGGCTTCCGCCAACCAGAAGGCCTGAGCTATCCGCCAAAATCGGGATGGTTGCGCCATCAAGCACATCCCCCGAAAGCAACAGCTCGGCGAGCTGGTTTTGCAGGCTGCGTTGGATGACCCGTTTTAGCGGCCTTGCGCCGTAAACCGGATCATAACCTTCATCGGCCAACCATGTGCGGGCACTCTCGTCAAACTCCAGCGAAATTTTGCGGGCAGCAAGGCGCTTCTGCAAAATATCGATCTGGATATCGACAATCCCGTCCATGTCAGCACGGCTCAGGCGATCAAAGATCACAATCTCGTCGAGCCGGTTCAGGAACTCGGGCCGGAAGTGACCACGCACGGCCTCCATAACTTGCGATTTGGCCTCAACCACATCCGCACCGTCGTCTAACATAGAGAGCGCCTGCGAGCCGAGGTTGCTGGTCAGGATGATGAGGGTATGCTTGAAATCAACCACCCTGCCCTGCCCGTCAGTCAAACGGCCATCATCCAGCACTTGTAACAGCACGTTAAACACGTCCGGATGCGCTTTCTCGACCTCGTCAAACAAGATCACCTGATAAGGCTTCCGCCGCACAGCTTCGGTGAGCACCCCACCTTCGTCATAGCCGACATAGCCCGGAGGCGCCCCGATCAGCCGGGCCACGGAATGTTTCTCCATGAATTCCGACATATCGACCCGCACCATGGCGTTATCGTCATCAAACAGGAAGTCAGCCAGCGCTTTGGTGAGCTCGGTTTTCCCCACGCCAGTTGGCCCGAGGAACAAAAAGCTACCTTGCGGGCGGTTCGGGTCCGCCAAGCCAGCGCGCGAGCGACGCACCGCGTTGGACACAGCCCGCACGGCCTGCTCTTGTCCGATCACCCGTTTGCCGAGTTCATCTTCCATGCGAAGCAGCTTGTCGCGCTCGCCTTCCAGCATTTTATCAACCGGAATGCCGGTCCAGCGCGCCACCACGCCAGCAACATGCTCAGCGGTCACGGCTTCTTCAACCATTACATCGTTTTCTTCGGCGGCTTCGGCCTCGGAAAGTTCCTGCTCCAGTTTGGGGATAATGCCGTAGGAAAGCTCTCCCGCCTTACCAAGATCACCCTCGCGTTTGGCTTGATCGAGCCGCGCCCGCGCCTGATCAAGGGCTTCTTTGATATCACGCGCACCGGCCAGCTTGTCCCGCTCGGCCTGCCAGCGGCTGGTCATCGCGTCGGATTCTTCCTGCAGTTTTGCAAGGTCGCCTTCGAGCTTGGTCAGTCGGTCTTTGCTGGCGGTGTCTTTCTCTTTTTTGAGCGCTTCGGCTTCAATCCGCTTTTGCAGGATTTCACGGTCAATCGTGTCGAGCTCTTCGGGTTTGCTATCGGCTTCCATACGAAGGCGGCTGGCGGCCTCGTCCATCAGGTCAATCGCTTTGTCCGGCAAGAACCTGTCGGTGATATAGCGGTCAGAAAGCGTTGCCGCAGCAACTAGTGATGAATCGCTGATGCGAATCCCGTGGTGGAGTTCATACTTCTCTTTTATGCCCCGCAATATACTGATCGTATCCTCAACCGTTGGCTCCTCAACCAAAACCGGTTGGAAGCGGCGGGCCAGCGCCGGGTCTTTTTCGACATGCTTGCGATATTCATCAAGCGTGGTTGCGCCCACACAATGAAGATCGCCGCGCGCAAGGGCGGGTTTCAGCAGGTTGGAGGCATCCATCGCCCCATCACCCTTGCCCGCACCCACCAGTGTGTGCATCTCGTCGATAAACAGGATGATATCACCAGCCGCATCGGTCACTTCGTTCAGGACCGATTTCAACCGTTCCTCGAATTCGCCACGATATTTCGCACCGGCAATCAGCGCCCCCATGTCCAGGGCCATCAACTTTTTGTTGGCGATCGAGTCCGGCACATCACCGTTCACAATCCGCAGGGCTAAACCCTCGGCAATGGCGGTTTTACCCACACCCGGGTCCCCAATGAGCACCGGATTATTCTTGGTGCGCCGTGAAAGCACCTGCATGGCGCGGCGGATTTCCTCATCGCGCCCGATTATCGGGTCGATTTTACCTTCGCGGGCGGCTTCGGTGAGGTCACGCGCAAACTTTTTCAGAGCTTCATAGGTATCTTCGGCGCTGGCACTATCCGCCGTGCGACCACCGCGGATTTTGTTGATCGCAGCGTTCAGCGACTGCGCGGTGACGCCAGCCTCTTTCAGGGCGGTCGCCGAGTCAGACTTAACAATCGCCAGAGCGGTCAACAGACGCTCAACAGTAACAAAGCTATCGCCGGCCTTCTCGGCCATTTGTGCGGCTTCGTCCAGTACTTTACTGGTTTTACCGTCCATATAGAGCTGGCCATCGCCCTCGACCTTGGACAGCTTGCCAAGGCTGGCATCAACGGCGTGCAACGCAACCATCGGGTCACCACCGGCAGATTTGATCAGATTACCCGCCATGCCCTCTTCGTCATCCAGCAGGGCTTTGAGCAGATGCTCGGGCATAAACCGTTGGTGGGATTCGCGCTGTGCGATGGTTTGAGCGGCCTGCACAAACCCTTTTGAGCGCTCGGTGAATTTCTCGAAATTCATGTACTACTCCTTTAAGCATCCATAATGTGGCACCCAACCGGCACGCCACTATGGCCTCTGTTTGCAGCCGCCCTTATGGCACGGCCTTTGGCATATAAATGGGATGCGATACTGCGCTGCACAAGAGGCGCTTTGAGAAATTGCGCAAAGCTGCTAAAGCTATACCAAGGAGGATTAATCCATGCGATCCCTTGCAAACATCCGCGCCAACACCCCGAAAAAAGAGATTTTCAGGGGGCAAATTCAACACGCCATGCTGGCTGTTCTGCTCACCGTGGGTGCTAGCGCCTGGCTGCGCGATGAAGGCAGCGGTTTTCTCGGCATTTCGGCGGTCACCTGGGCCTATATAACGATCGGAGTCGCGCTGGCCCACCAAATCATCGTTGCGATTGTGTTTCGCCTGCAACTCCACCTCAATCTGATGGTCCGGTTGTTTGGCGAAAAGGCTTTGAAGATTTGGGGTATCCTCTTTTTACCCCTGCTGGCGGCACGCCCGCTCTTGGTTCTGGCCACAGGGCTGGCCAGTATCGGCACGCTCGGCGGGGATCGAACGGTGCAGTTGGCCGTTGGCACCCTGCTCCTGATCGCGCCCGTTTGGGGTATGCACTCGGTGATCAATCATTTCACCATCTCGCGCGCGCTTGGCGGAGATCACTTCTATGACAAATACGCAAATATGCCGTTGGTCAACAAAGGCATTTTCAAGTATTTTGAGAACGGCATGTATAGTTTTGTGTTCCTCGGCTTTTGGGCGATTGCCTTGCTCACCGGCTCATGGAACGCACTGGTGCTGGCACTGTTTCAGCACGCGTATATCTGGGTGCATATGTATTGCACAGAAGACCCGGACATGCGGATCATCTACCGCGATCCGGTTGCATAGGGTGCCGAACTGTCCTATGCAGCGGCTCAAAAGGAGCCTGCCATGACCAAATCCGACCCCCGCCTGATTGTCGCGCTGGATGTACCCAATGCCCTTGAGGGGCTGGCGCTGGCCGCAAAACTCGGAGACAGCGTGGATTTCTACAAGATCGGCCTCGGTATGCTGACCGGCGGCGGGCTGGCATTGGCCAACGAGCTCAAGGAAAAAGGCAAACGCATTTTCCTCGATATGAAGCTGTTTGACATCCCTGCGACCATCGAAAAGGCGACCGCAGGGCTCGCCCAGTTTGATCTCGATTTCCTGACCGTACACGGAGACCCGCACGTGGTTCGCGCTGCCGTGGCTGGCCGCGGGGAAAGCCACACCAAAATTCTGGCAGTGACCATTCTCACCGCGATGGAGCGGAGCGATCTGGATGATTGCCTGATCAAGCCCGGCGCCCTCCACGATCTGGTCATCGAGCGCGCCCGCAATGCTTTTATCGCAGGCGCTGACGGCGTCATCGCTTCCCCGCAGGAGGCCGGCCTCATCCGTGCCCTGCCCGAAGCCGAAGGCAAGCTCATCGTCACGCCGGGCGTTCGCATGGCTGATGGGGATAAAGGCGACCAAAAACGCATCGCCACCCCCGCTCAGGCCATCGCCGAAGGCGCTGACTATATCGTTGTCGGCCGCCCGATCTGGCAAGCCCCTGCCCCCAAAATAGCGGCGCGCCGAATTATTGAAAACATGGCCGAAGCGCGTGGCGTAAACACCCGCTTTCACTAACGAGCCTCTTCTATCCAGATTGCCCAAATATCCCGGGGGTGAGCGACGCAGGTCGCGAAGGGGGCGGAAGCCCCCCGCCGAGCGAAGCGAGGCCACAGCGCTGCAGCTCCCCTTTTGAAGTCACTTCAAAAGGGCTATCGCTTCGGGTTCTTAAACCGCAAACACGGCCAACATCGCCAAATTGGTTGCGGTCAACGTCCAAAAAACCAAACCGCACAGGTCGTGTTTCTATTGCCACAAGCGCTCAGGGTTGAAATTCGCCGCGCCCATCAAGATTTCACCTGTTTTTCGCACAGGTCAGAAGCAAGTCAGCACCAGCCACAGTGACTCGGTGATCGTGAATTGCCTCATTTGAAACACATTCCAAACATAAATTGAACAAAGACACCCGTATACTGACTCAGGAAAGTAAAAGTTTTTATCTGTCATCAGGAGTGCAAATTATGATTAAGCGAGTGAAACTGTTTCTTGGCGAATCCCACTTTGCGACGGGCGAACTGGTCGTTCTAACCGCCGCCATTATTGGTACCGTTATCCTGGTTATGACAACCAGCTAGCTGGACGGAGCGGAAGTAAAAAGAATTGGGTGAAAGTGTTGCCGGGCAACAAGCAACACAGTTGACCCATATCGTCACCACAATTTGAACAAATTTTTTGTTAATCTCAAGAAATAGAGATTCGAAATAACGAGTAAATCTAAGGAAAGAACAAAATGTCCAATTTTAGAAACTTTGTATCTGATGAAGAAGGTGCAGTAACTGTAGACTGGGTTGTGCTTACAGCTGCGGTTGTAGGCATCGCCATCGCGGTAGCCCTCACAATTGAAACCGGGTTGAACGCGGGCGCCGGTCAGGTATCCACCAATTTGGGCACTCAGGTAGCCAGTCTTACAGGTACCGATCAATCAGGTCCCATGACCTTTGACGACTACATAAATGCTGCATCAGGCAACTACGGTGCCGCTTTAACTGCTATGTACGATGACGCGCCCGATGGATACTTCTCTGATCATAGTATTGACGCAGAGACAGGTCTTCCAATTTACTCTGATTACAATTCAGGAAATCCTACCGCGGAAACCTACAGCATCGGGGGTCAAGTTATTTTGGCGTCAGAATATACCGGCACCAAGGAATATATCTAGCAAATCTGCTATTTTGTTAGGCTTCGGCATTCGGGGGCAGGCAAACACGCGAAACGCGGGTGGCTTGCCCCCAAATCGTTTGGCCTTCAGAGAGTCGAGCCCTTATAAAGAACATCTTGCGAACACCGGTTGATTTCGCAATACTTGATTTATGCCCGAAGCCGTTCCAGCCCTTTGCCGCGATTGCCTGCACCCGTTTGCCGCTGAAGGTCCCTGCCCCAAGTGCCACTCGCCACGGGTTGTCCGGCACGCCGAACTCTGGCAACTCTCCATCGCCCATATGGACTGTGATGCTTTTTATGCGTCTGTCGAAAAGCGTGACAACCCCGAGCTTCGGGATGTGCCTGTCATCGTAGGAGGGGGTCAACGAGGTGTGGTGACCACCGCCTGTTACTTGGCCCGCATCCATGGCGTGAAATCCGCAATGCCGATGTTTCGGGCCCGAAAGCTTTGCCCACAGGCTGTTGTGGTGCCGCCCCGTATGAGCGTTTATGTTGAAACCTCGCGCCATATCCGCCAGCTGATGGATGAGCTCACACCCGTGATCGAACCGCTGTCACTGGACGAAGCCTTTCTGGATCTCACCGGCACGGCGCGGCTTCATAATGCTCCGCCCGTGGTTCAGCTCGCGCGGCTCGCCAATCGAATTAACAAAGAGGTCGGCATTACCATTTCGATCGGGTTATCTCACAATAAATTCCTCGCCAAAATTGCGTCAGATCTAGATAAACCACGCGGAATGGCCTTGATCGGCAAAGCAGAAACAACCACCTTCCTGCAAGGCAAGCCGGTCGGGATGCTCTGGGGCGTTGGCCCGGCCATGCAGCAAAAGCTTGCGCAGGACGGAATTCGCAAAATTGATGATCTGCTGCGTTACACTGCAAAAAATCTGGCGGATAGCTACGGGAGCATGGGGCTCCGGCTCTATGACCTATCGCGCGGGCAAGATGCCCGAAAAATCAGTGGGGCTACCACCGTCAAAAGCATTTCCAGCGAAACCACGTTTAACGAAGACACCGCCGATATCAATGCGCTTGACGGGTATCTGTGGCGACTAAGTGTAGACGCCGCTGATCGGGCGAAAGCCAAAGGAATGGCCGGGCGGGTGGTGGTGCTCAAGCTGAAAACCAGTGATTTTCGTGCGCTCTCCCGTCGGATGACACTGGAAGCACCCGCCCAACAAGCCGATACAATATACACTATCGCACGACGATTGCTGCAAAAAGCACAGGAAAATGGACCTTTCAGATTGTTGGGTGTCGGCATAACGGATTTGTGCCCCGATCACGATGCCGAGTCAGCCGGAGACCTTCTGGACACACAAGCCCCAAAACGCCGGGCGATAGAAACGGCAACCGACACGATCCGGCAGAAATTCGGAAAAGATTCGATAAAAAAGGGCCGTGCCCTCAAATAATATTGCAGCGCAGCATTGACATTGTTGCAGTGCGTCATTAGTTTGGATTCATACGCTCTCGCGAGCGTTATCCTCCCTTCCTTGAGGCCGCGCTTGCGCGGTCTTCTTTTTATTCCGCCGCCATCTGATGCACAGCAGGAGGAAGCGCGGCAAGCTTGTTTACAAGACCTTCCATTTTTGCCCGGAAATGGTTGAAATCAGGCAGCGGGACAATTTTTTCTTCATCCATATAAAGCCCCCGGTCGATCTCGATTTGAACCGCATGAACCCCCTGCCCGGGCTCGCCATAGCGACGGGTAATATAGCCGCCCGCAAAAGGCGCGTTATGCGCCACCTCAAAGCCGGCATTTCTAAAAATTTCGGCAACGGCATCGCTCAGCCAGCGATCACAGGATGTACCATACCGGTCTCCGATAATAACGTCCGGCCGCTTTTGCCGCTTGGGCAAGCTTGAAAGCACCGTGCCGGGCATCGAGTGAAAATCAAACAGGTGGCACTGGCCAAAGCGTCGACACTGGTTTTCAATCAAGGTGCGTAAGGCGGAGTGATAAGGGTCATAGCATTTCACCAGCCGCTCCTTCGCTTCAGCCAGTGTCATTTTTCCATGCATAATGGCGCGGCCTTTGGCGACCACGCGCGGAATAACACCAAGCCCGGCGGCGATTCTAGGGTTTGTCGGCTGGCCGTTGGCGCCCGCAATAATGGCACGGTCAAGCTCGTTGGCTTCTCTGTTCAGGTCAACATAGGCGCGGGGGAAGCAGGCTTTCAGCACCGGCGCTTGCACAGTTTCACCCAAAAAAAGGTCTACAAACGCATCTTCTGAAGAACGGAGCTGAAGCTCCGTCAGGCAGGAACGCTCCAAGAATTCCTTACCGTAGGCAGTGCCGCTGTGTGGGCTCGAAAACACCGCGCAGGAGCGCGGTACACTTGGTTGGTGCAGGATATAAGGGCCAGATGACATACAAAAAACTCTTGTTGCGCTTCAGCAGGTTAGCACAGAGAAACCCCTCGCCAAAGCTGATTTCTCTGAAAAGTTCGAGATTGCCGCGCCTTGCGCGCAAAACCACTTGAACCCCTGCGCGCAACCGCTTATAGACACGACACGCGGGCGTTGCTTATGCAGCGCTTGTTGCTTTTTCGGGCGTATAGCTCAGCGGGAGAGCACTTCGTTGACATCGAAGGGGTCACTGGTTCAATCCCAGTTACGCCCACCATTTTCCGCCCCGACGGAAACAAGATTAACCGGCGCATCGCGCGCCCATGAATTGGAGAATGACTATGAAAGTCAAGAACTCGCTTCGCTCCCTGAAGGGCCGCCACCGCGATTGTCGCGTGGTTCGCCGCAAAGGCCGTGTTTATGTTATCAACAAAACACAGCCTCGCTTCAAGGCGCGCCAAGGCTAATTAGCCATTGATATTTCAAGGAATTCGGGCCGCGGTGCAATAGCACCACGGCCCATTTTCTATTGGTTAAGCAATAGGCGGCGGATCATATCGGCTGTCACGTAACCGGTCACCGGCATGCCACGGTCTTGCTGAAACTGGCGAAAGCCCTGCCGGCTTGCGAGGTCAAAATTGCCGTCGCGTGGGCCGGTCCTATACCCCAAATCTGAAATGCGTTGCTCGATCAACAATCGCGTAATCGAGTTCAGACGCAGCGCATCCTCCGCCCGTTTGGCATCATTCTCGACCACTTCAGGCGGTGTACCGATTCGTGACCGTGCGATATTTTTATAGTTCCCATTCGGGTAATCTTCGAGATATTGGCGATAAGATTCCGGTGTATCGATCCTAACGGCCTGCGCCCAAGCTTCCTCATCCGAATCAGCGTTGAGCCGCGCGAGCTCCGCGCGCGCCCGGTTGGCAAAAAGTCCGTTGGGATAGCGTTCAAGGTAGCGCCCCAGCCCGTGCTCAGACCCATCAGCGCCTGTCAGCGCCCAGTAGCGGCGGTCATTTTCATCATTGATCACACGGGCTTCATCAGCCTGCTCGCGAAGCAAAACGATCTGATCCGCCGTTATATACCCGCTCACGCTCAAGCCTATGCGGCGCTGCCAGTCCGCAAGAGCGTTTCTCGTGCCGCTTCCGAATACGCCGTCTATACCTCGGGTATCGTATCCTAATACGGTCAAATCACGCTGGATTTGCTTGCGTTGGTTAGAATTAAGCCCGAGCCGTTCTTCAACAGTCTCCGGGGTTGCAACAGTGCTGCGGCCATTGGCCAGCACCAAAGACGCGGGAATATCTCCCTCGATATCCAGTCGGCCAATATCACCGCGGAGCACATCGATCACGCGGGCATCGCGGCGCATGAATTTGTTTTTAATGACGTCGGAAACCTCGTTATATTCACCGGAAACCATCATCACGCCACGCGGCAAGTTCATGGCTACAAGCCCCTCCTCGACTTGCGGAATACTATATATTTCCCTTCCGGATTCCCCGACAAACATGACTGACTGCCCCGGTTTATCGGCAAGAAGCTGGGCAAAAAAGTCCAGCGAAACGGCCCGAAATTCAACACCCGTAGCGCTATTGGCGTCAATATCTGCGGGCAAGTACCATGATCTCTGGCCAAAATGCGCTACATGCCCTTGCAGGCTGATCACCGCAACATCGGCATCTGCCAGTTTGCTTTCAAATTGATCAAGCGCCTGTCTCATTTCGAGACGATTGCTATCAACCCCCTGAATCACTTCGTAACCCTGCCCTTCAAAGGCTGAAACCAGCTGACGATGCTGTCGCGAAATATTGGCGACATCAGCCCCGTTTTCATAATATCCGTTCGACAACACCAATGCCAGATTCTGGGCTTGGGCGGAAAGCCCGCTCAAGCCTATAAAAGCGGCGACCAAAATAACCAATTTGCGCATCTCAAATCCTCCTGCGGTATTCGGCAAGTTTAACAGATTGAGGGATTCGCGCCAGCCTTACAACGTTCACAGAGGCGCTATCGGCGGAAATTAGTCATAATTTCGCTGATCATCGATGATTTTGCCATCTTTTGGCAGGCTTCCCGGTGCCACAATCTCGATATCCCCCCGTAGCTTGAGCGTCGCCTGAACCGAGGCTTGCAAGGCGTCCAAATCCGAACCCTCGGCTTCGACCTGCACCTGCATAGCGTCTTGCTCGCCATTGCGCGTGGCGGTGATGCGGGCTTTGACCACTTCAGGGTGGCGCGCGACCAGTGCGGCCACTTGCTCGGGGCGCACAAACATACCTTTGATTTTGGTGGTTTGGTCAGCACGTCCCATCCAGCCCTTGATCCTTATATTGCTACGTCCGCAAGGAGATTCGCCCGGCAGAATCGCCGAAAGATCGCCCGTAGCAAAACGAATGAGCGGATAGTCAGGGTTAAGAGTGGTCACCACAACTTCGCCGACTTCACCTTCAGCAACAGGGTCTCCGGTACCGGGGGTCACAATTTCGACAATTACGCCCTCGTCCACAATCATGCCTTCCATCGCATCGGATTCATAAGCCACATTGCCAAGGTCAGCCGTAGCATAGCATTGCAGGCAAGAAATGCCGCGCTCGGCATATTCGGCGCGCAAGCTCGGGAACAGTGCGCCCCCACCCACAGCGGCACGGGTAAAGCCGAGCTTTACGCCCATTTCATCGGCTTTATCGAGGATAATTTTCAAATAGTCCGGCGTACCGGCATAAACGGTAACACCCAAATGCGCGGCAGCCTGCACCTGAAGCTCGGTCTGGCCTGTGCCGGCAGGCAAAACCTTTGCACCAATGGCCGCCGCCGCGCTTTCAAACATCATGCCGGCTGGCGTAAGATGGTAGGAAAAACAGTTCTGGACAATATCGGACGCGGTCACACCGCTTGCGTGCAAAAACCGCCCCAAGCGCCACCAGTCACCCCTAAGCCGACCCGGTTCATAAATCGGGCCGGGAGACTGAAAATAGTGGGTTATGTTGGAGGTTTTGATCCCGCCAAAAGGCGGAGTCGCATTTTGGCGGGCTGCGAGGTCAGCTTTGCGCAGCACCGGTAGTTTTGCCAAACCGGCAAGATCAACCACCGTTGTGGCGGCTTCCTTCAACGCGGTCGGGGCATTGGCTTCGGTTAATCGGTTTTGCAACTGGGCCAACTGGCTGGCGTGGCGCTCATCCATTGAACGGGTTTCGAGTTCGTCATAAAATTCGGGCATATATCTACCTGTCAGGTTGCTTCAACTATTTGCAGTTCACGGCGGCCAAGCCATTTGATCTCACCACGCACTTTTTCGGTGAGTGCCCGCCTTGGGCTAGGGTCGGCTTCTAACACTTTGAGAACCGTGGTGCGGAGGCTGCCGAACTTCCTCCTCGGAATATTTGGAATGCCGCGACTGCCGTGGTCCGAGTCCGGCAGGGCGCTTCTTCAACGGTTATATGCCCGCAAATGGGACGGGAGAGTGTTGTGCTTAACTCAGCCAACGTTTCCGTCTCCGATAAGAGCGGACATCGCGGAAGCTTTTGCGGCCTTCATCAGACATGCCTAGGTAAAATTCTTTAACATCGGGGTTCTCGCGCAGCTCCGAGGAGACCCCGTCCATCACGACGCGGCCGGATTCCAGAATGTAGCCGTAGTCTGAATAACGCAGCGCCACATTTGTGTTCTGCTCGGCCAGCAAAAAGCTCACGCCTTCTTTTTGGTTCAGGTCCCGGACGATGCCAAAGATCTCTTCCACCAGTTGCGGCGCAAGGCCCATGCTCGGTTCGTCAAGTAACACGGTTTCGGGGTTGCTCATAAGCGCACGGCCGATCGCAACCATTTGCTGTTCGCCACCCGAAGTGTAACCAGCCAAAGATTTGCGCCGTTCGCGCAAACGCGGAAAATATTCGTAGACGAGCTCAAGGCTTTGCTTGGTTGCAGCTTTACCGTCCCGGCGGGTATAGGCCCCTGTCATCAGGTTTTCTTCTACGGTGAGATGCTCGAAACAGTGTCGGCCTTCCATCACCTGAATTACACCTGATTTCACGAGTACTGCCGGATTGAGGTCATCAATCGGCTTACCGCGATACATAATCGACCCTTTGGTCACCTCGCCGCGCTCGGCGCGCAGCAGGTTGGAAATCGCTTTCAGCGTGGTGGTTTTACCCGCGCCATTGCCGCCGAGCAGAGCTGTAATCCCACCTTTGGGGACAGACAGGCTCACGCCTTTCAGCACCAGTATCACGTGATTATAAATCACTTCGATATTGTTGACCTCCAAAAGGGTCTCTTGGGCTTTAACATCGTCCAGCATCGGATTTCCTTGAAAAATGAGGCCCTCCCCGGCAATTGGCCGGAGAGGGGAATGTGCTTAGTTACACTGCGACTCGATGCCGTTTTCGGCAGCGTATGCAGCGGAGTCAGCGTCGATCAATGGCTGGATGATATCCATGTCCGGTTCGATGAAGTCTGTAATCATGCTCCAGCTTTCCGTTGATGCATCCCACTGCTGGATCCTGCCGAGGCCTGGGCCACCGTGGTTTTCACAGCTAACTTCAAAGTTCGGGCCAAAGCCTTGCAGGCCAATGGCGGCCATGATTTCGTCCGAAATCACAAGGTTTTCAAGACCGTCACGCATCATAGAAGCGTTGATCTGTGCCACACCGTGCATTTCCTGTGCAACTTTAACAGCTTCAGCTGCCATCACTGCACCATACATGCCACGGTTATAAAGCACTGTACCCACATGCTCCCCGTCTCCTGCAGCAAGACCCGCGTCGATAACAAGTTCTTGTAGGTCATCAAACAAAGGGAAATCTCTTCCCGCAGCGTGGAAAGCCAACGCTTTGTAACCATGGGCCCCATCACCAGATGGTGCAACGTCATTTTCAGAACCGGACCACCAAATACCGATGAAGTTTTCCATCGGGTAACGGATGTTGGCGGCTTCCTGAATGGCAACCGGGTTCATCACGCCCCAGCCCCACATCAGAACATAGTCAGGACGTTCACGACGGATTTGCAGCCACTGGGATTTTTGCTCTTGGCCGGGTGCGTCAACTGGCAGAAGGGTCAGATTAAAGCCGTGCTTTTCAGCCAGGGCTTCAAGCGTGCGGATCGGCTCTTTGCCGTAAGCGGAGTTGTGGTAAACCAGCGCAATGGTTTTATCTTCAATATTGCCATCGTTCAGATCAAGGATGTGGCTTACAGCAATCGAAGCCCCGTTCCAGTAGTTGGCCGGGAAATTGAAGGTATGGCTGAATACGTCGCCATTTGCGGCAGAAGTACGTCCATAACCAGAGGTCAGCATCGGAATGCCATCCGCCGCGGTTTTCGGGATGAGCTGATAAGTGATGCCGGTGGAAAGCGGTTGATACATCAAAGCGCCTTCACCTTTGGTCGCTTCGTAACACTCAACGCCTTTTTCGGTCGAATAGCCGGTTTCGCACTCGATCACAGTGGTCATTACGCCGCCGATGCCGCCATCACGCTCATTGAGCAGAGTGAAATAGTCGGCAAAGCCGTCGGCAAACGGAATTCCGTTCGCGGCATACGGGCCTGTGCGATAGCTGAGGCTTGGGAATACCAAGTCAGCCAACACCGGGCTAGCGGCCGTGACCGCGGCTACAGCAATTGCTGCCAGTTTGTTAAATTTCATGTCGTTCCTCCCTTTAGGTTTGACATTGTTAAGCTCCGGTTTTCCGGTAGCAGTTGTAGCCTGCCCCTAGTGCGGGAAAGGCCATAAGCGTAATTTCTGTTTGGTCACGCGCCAAAGCTGCGCCATTCCGTGCGGCTCCAGCACCAGCGTGAGCATAATTATGAACCCAATAGAGACCAGCTCGATATGCGCGGCCAGATCAATCGGCCAACCAAGCCAGCCAACCATGATATTCTTAAGCAAAACCGGCAAAAGCACAAGGAACGCCGCGCCAATAAAACTCCCTAAAATCGAGCCCAAGCCACCGATGATGATCATAAACAACACAAGGAACGATTTTTGGATCCCGAAAGCCTCGCCGACTTCAACGGCACCAAGATAAACCGCGAAAAACAGCGCGCCCGCCACCCCGATGAAAAACGAACTGATGGCGAAAGCGGTTAGTTTGGTTTTAAGCGGGTTCACCCCGATGATTTCAGCGGCGATATCCATATCCCGGATCGCCATCCACGAGCGCCCGATGCGCCCGCGGGTCAGGTTGCGCGCCACCCAGGCCAGCAACACGACCAGCACAAGGCAAAACAGGTATTTGGCTTCGGCAGTTGCCGAAGGGCCGGTAACCTCAAAGCCGAACATTTCACGCTTGGGGGCCGAAATTTGACCGGAAGCGGAGTAGTTATAAAACCACTCGACTTTGTTAAACAGCCATACAAGGAAGAACTGCGCCGCCAGTGTGGCCACCGCCAGATAAAACCCCTTGATCCGCAGGCTCGGAAGGCCAAACACGACGCCAACCGCCGCTGTAATCGCACCCGAAATCAGCACAATGATCATGATATTCAGATCAGGAAACGAGGTCATCAGCTTATAGGAAGCATAAGCCCCCACAGCCATAAACCCGCCGGACCCAAGGCTCAACTGCCCGCAATAACCTGTAAGGATGTTCAACCCCAGAGCGGCGATCGTCCAGATCAGAAACGGGATCAGCACAGCCGAGGCCCAATAATCGTTGATTACCAGCGGCACGCCGAGAAATGCCACCGCTAGCAGCACATAGTAGCCCCAGCGGTCCAGCTTTAATGGAAAGGTCTGGCTATCCTCGGCATAGGATTTCTTGAAATCACCGGCTTCGCGATACAACATGCTCAGGCCTCCCCGTCTTTTGTTTTGGCATTAAAATAAATTGCATGCTGCGCAAATATGGGGGCCGCCGGTGCGCGCGGTTTTAAGTCCTTCCGGCCGGAAAGTTGCACTCCCCGCGGCTGATTCTGCGCCACGCAAGCCCGCCGCCAATCAGAAAGGCCAGAGACAGCGCGATATCTACAATTTGCAATGCGCCGAAATCCTTGCTTGCGAAAAACGCCAGATATCCGAACACCAGAAAGCCGGCGAACCCGACAACCGTTGCGATTGCGCAAAACTTCATTTTTTTCACTCCCAATTTTCCTTTGGAGACAAAGCCTGTTTTTCGGCCCTTTCGCTCCTAGAGGGAGTATGGCGTGATTCTCAGATATTGCAATCATTGCATCAAACTCTTTCGATAATTTTGTCGCCAAACAGGCCCTGCGGCCGGAATACGAGGAAGACGAGCGCCAGCACATAGGCAAACCAGTTCTCGGTAGCATTCAAGGTGAAGCCCATCGCGTCCCCAAACCAGCTGGAGCTCACGACAAATTCAAAGACTTTTTCACCCACACCGATGATCATCCCGCCAATAATCGCGCCGGGGATCGAGGTGAACCCGCCGAGCATCAGCACCGGCAACGCCTTGAGCGTGATCAGCGAGAGCGAGAATTGTACGCCCGATTTTGCCCCCCACATAACGCCGGCCACCAAGGCTATAAAACCTGAAATGGACCAGACAATCACCCAGATCGACCTTAGAGAAATACCGACACTAAGTGCCGCCTGGTGGTCATCCGCCACGGCACGCAGCGCACGGCCCGTGCTGGAATACTGGCTGAAAACTGTAAGCGCGACAACCAATATCACAGCAATAATCGCCGCCGTTATATCAAGGTTATCAATATAAAATCCGTAGCCGAACCAATCATAGGTTACGCTATCGATGGTCCCGTTAATCCCTTGTGGAATTGGTATCTCGATTTTCTTGATGTCGGAACCCCACATCAAGTCGCCCACGCCTTCCATGAAGTAAGCCAAGCCGATGGTGGCCATAAACAGGATTATCGGCTCTTGGTTGACCAGATGCTTGAGCAAAAATCGCTCCACCATCCACGCAAACAAGATCATAACTCCTATGGTCAGCACAATTGCCAAAACCGCAGGCAGCGTCCAGCTAAAGTGGTGAATACTTGTTCCAAAAACAGCATTAATCAGGTGCGAAAAGGGCACTTGCCCGCTTTGGATACCCACAAGCGTAAGCGCGCCAAACAGCGCCATCACCCCTTGCGCATAATTGAAAATCCCCGATGATTTGAAGATCAGCACAAAGCCAAGCGCCACGAGGGAATACATAACACCGGTCATCAGCCCGTTAATGGCCGCCTCGGTTCCGTATAAAAATTGGTCAAACATCGCTATCCCCTACCCGTGATCCACGCCGAGATACGCATCAATCACATCCTGATTGTTGCGCACTTCGTCTGGCGAGCCATCGCCGATTTTTTTACCGTAATCCATCACCACCACGCGGTCGGAGATGTCCATCACCACGCCCATATCGTGCTCGATCAGCGCGATTGTGGTGCCAAATTCGTCATTCACATCAAGGATAAAGCGGCTCATGTCCTCTTTTTCCTCAACGTTCATACCTGCCATTGGCTCATCGAGCAGCAACAGCTTGGGTTGGGCGGCCAGCGCGCGCCCTAGCTCCACCCGTTTTTGCAACCCGTAAGGCAATGCGCCCACGGGGGTTTTGCGGATCGCCTGAATTTCCAGAAAGTCGATCACTTTCTCGACAATCTCGCGGTTCTCCTGCTCCTCACGCTCGGCGGGACCTTTCCAGAGGATTTGCAACGCTATGTTGGTTTTCATCTGGTTAAAGCGGCCGGTCATGATGTTATCGAGCGTGCTCATACCCTTGAATAACGCGATATTCTGAAAGGTGCGGGCGATGCCCTGTTGGGCAATCTGGTATGGCTTCATCGGTTTGCGCTTGGCACCGCGGAACCATATTTCGCCCTCTTGCGGGTGATAAAACCCGTTGATCACGTTGAGCATTGAGGATTTGCCAGCCCCATTCGGCCCGATTATGGCTCGAATTTCACCCTCGCGGATATCAAAGGAGATATCCTTAATCGCCACCACGCCACCAAAGCGCAGAGTGATGTTTTTCATCTCCAGCACCGGCGCGCCGATGGTGCGTCCATCGGGCGTTACATATGTTTCGCTCATGCGGCCACCTCTTTATTCACCGGCACTACGGCTACATCGCGTAGCTCCAATGTGGCTTTGATCAAGCCCTTGCGGCCGTCTTCATAGGTTACTTCGGTTTCTGTGCTCACGCTGGTGGAGCCATCGTAAAGCGCTTCAATCAGGTCTTGGAACTTCTCGCCCACGATCTTGCGGCGCACTTTGCGGGTGCGGGTCATTTCGCCGTCATCCGGGTCCAACTCTTTGTGCAGCACCAAGAAACGGTGGATCTGGCAGCCAGAGAGCATTGCATCCGTTGCCACCGATTTGTTGACCTCTTCAATATGCTCCTGAATGATGTTGTAGACTTGCGGGTTGCCCGCCAGCTCTTGGTAAGACCCATAGGCCACGTTGTTGCGCTCCGCCCAGTTGGCAACCGCGTTCAGATCGATATTGATGAACGCTGTGCAGGTTTCGCGGCCATCGCCAAACACCACGGCTTCAAGAATATTCGGGAAAAACTTCAGCTTGTTCTCGACAAATTTGGGCGCAAACAAGCTGCCATCGGCCATTTGACCCACATCTTTAGCGCGGTCAATAATGCGCAAATGGCCGGATTCTTCCTCGATAAAACCAGCATCCCCTGTGGCCACCCAGCCGTCCGCGTCTTTGGTATCGGCGGTGCTTTCTTGGTTTTTGTAATACTCCACAAAAACACCGGGCGAACGGTAGAAAACCTCGCCACTATCCGCAATCCTAATCTCTACACCCGGGGAAGGCACACCAACCGTATCTACCCGCACCTGCCCGTCTGGCTGCTGGGTGATAAACACCGAAGCCTCGGTTTGGCCGTAAAGCTGCTTGAGGTTAATCCCAAGCGAGCGGTAAAATTCAAATATCTCGGGGCCGATGGCCTCGCCCGCAGTATAACCCACCCGAACCTTTGAAAGCCCGAGCGTGTTTTTCAGCGGTGCGTAGATCAGGAAATCGCCGATTTTGTATTTGAGCTTATCCATAAAGCTGACCTCTTCGCCATCAAGCAGCGCGGGGCCAACTTTTTTGGCATGGGCCATATATTTATGAAACAGCCGTTTTTTCAGCGGACTGGCGTCTTCAATGCGGATCATCACATTGGTCAGCAGGCCCTCAAAAAACCTCGGTGGGGCAAAAAAGTAGCTTGGTCCAATTTCTCGCAGGTCGGCCTGCATGGTTTCGGGGCTTTCGGGGCAAGCCACACAAAAACCGGTCCAGCAGCTTTGCCCGATCGAAAATATAAAATCACCCACCCAAGCCATTGGCAGGTAAGCCAAAACGGAATCACTGGCGCTGAGGTTATCAAACTCCGAGCTGGCCTTGGCCGAGGCAATAATATTGGTGTTGGAAAGCACCACACCCTTGGGCTTGCCCGTGGTGCCCGACGTATAGAGCATAACGCAGGTACTATCCTCGGTCAGCTTGGCCTGCCGCTCGGCAAGTACGGGCGCCAGCCGGTAGTGTCCGGCACGGCCCTCGGCCTGAACATCCTCATAGGCGTTCAGGTGCTGGTGTTCGTATTTGCGCATGCCACGCTTATCAAAATAGATGATCTGGTCAACATTTGGCAGATTGTCCTGCACTTCCAGCACCTTATCAACCTGCTCTTGGTCTTCGGCCACAATGAACCGTGCCCCGCAATGCTCCAGCACATAGGCCATTTCTTCGGCGTTGGCGTCCTGATAGAGCGGTACCGGAATGCCACCAGCGGCTTGCGCTGCCAGCATGGCCCAATAGAGATAAGGGCGATTGCGGCCAATAATAGCCACATAGTCGCCCTCGTTCAGCCCAAGCGCCACGTAACCCATGGCCAGCGCGTTGACTTCTTCAAAGACCTCAGACCAGGTCCAGCTTTGCCAGATCCCGTATTCTTTTTCACGATATGCCGGCGCATTCGCCCACTGCTTGGCATTGCGCGCCAGCAATTTGGGAAATGTATCCAGCCCCTCGGGCAGAACATTATTCTTGCTCACCACCAATTTCCTCCCGGTTCGGGCTTTAGGGCCCTATACTATACGCAGGCTTAGGCCTGTCGATTTACGCTAGACTAGCAAGAAAATTTTGTGAGTAAAGCTTTTAATTGAACTACCGTTCAGTTTATT
>Ga0209121_10002106_pt1 | contig 20430 bp, 10 predicted proteins | sample Cruoilmetagenom3_FD_187292 | JGI IMG/M metagenome (GOLD analysis project Ga0209121, IMG submission 187292) | Oil polluted marine microbial communities from Coal Oil Point, Santa Barbara, California, USA - Sample 3 (SPAdes) (version 2) | ecosystem: Environmental > Aquatic > Marine > Oil seeps ...
GGAGTTCTGATCGGCGCTATCGGATTTTATCATCTGCTCAGAGAGCGGGTTCCTAAGAAGGCCCAAGGCCTGCTGCCTTTGCTTGCCAACATCCTGGCGGTGATTATAGTCGGTATTATTCTGACCAGCCACTGGTTACCGCTCGGGCCGGCCAGAGGGCTTGTGCGAAACATCATCTTCGTCACTTTAATGATCGGCGGGTTGCTGGTGTTCTTTCGGATCTTCCAGAAATTCTACGAGCAAATCCTGGCCTGGTGTCTGGCTCACAAAGTCCTGTTTCTGTCGATTCCCACTGTGCTGATTATTCTTGGCGGCACGATCTGGATGGGTTTTGGGAGGGTCTTTTTTTTCGTGCCGCAGCGGTTGCGGGCCAATGCGGTATGGTCGAAGGCGGCGCATGCCTTTCCGGGTCTCGGTAAGGAATTTATGCCGCCTCTGGACGAAGGTTCGTTTCTGTATATGCCCACGACAATGCCTCACGCTTCGATAGGAGAGAGCCTGGATGTATTGCAGAAGCAGGATGCTGCCTTTGCGTCCATTCCCGAAGTCGAATCAGTGGTTGGAAAGATCGGACGGGTGGACTCGCCGCTCGATCCGGCGCCGATCTCCATGATCGAGACGGTCATCAATTATAAGCCCGAATATATCATCGACAAGGATGGGCATCCGATTCGCTTCCGGTACGACCGAATAAAAGGCGAGTTCGTCCGCGATGGGAACGGCGAGCTTATCCCGGACTCCGATGGCAGGCCTTTCAGGCAATGGCGGGACCATATTAAAAGCCCGGACGATATCTGGGATGAGATCGTAAAAGCAGGCCAGATTCCCGGCACAACTTCGGCGCCAAAGCTCCAGCCGATTGCCGCGCGAATCGTCATGCTGCAAAGCGGTATGCGCGCCCCGATGGGCGTCAAGATCAAAGGGCCGGACCTGGACACAATCGAGCGGGTCGGACTTCAAATCGAGCGCTTTCTCAAGGACGTTCCCGGCGTGGAGCCCACGACCGTCATTGCCGACCGCATCGTCGGCAAGCCGTACCTGGAGATCGATATCGACCGCCGGGCGATAGCAAGGTACGGGGTGACAATCGGCCAGGTTCAGGATGTGATTGAGGTAGCCGTCGGGGGCAGGCGCGTCACGACCACCGTGGAGGGCCGCGAACGTTACCCGGTGAGGATCCGCTACATGCGGGAGCTGAGGGACAGTATCGAAACCCTGGGCAAGATTTTGATTCCGGCGGCCGATGGAGCGCAGATACCGCTGATTCAACTGGCGGAGATTCGCTACGTGCGAGGTCCGCAGGCGATCAAAAGCGAAGATACTTTTCTTCTCGGGTACGTCGTATTCGACAAGAAGCCCGGCTATGCGGAGGTGGACGTCGTCGAACAATGCCAGCGGTACTTGCAGGAGAAAATTACCGCCGGCGAGTTTGTTGTTCCCGAGGGCGTCAATTACGTATTCTCCGGCACGTATGAGAACCAGGTTCGCGCTCAGAAAACGCTCACAATCGTTATACCTTTGGCGCTTTTGATTATCCTTTTGGTTCTATATTTCCAGTTTCATTCGGTATCGATGAGCTTGCTGGTATTCTCCGGTATCGCCGTAGCCTGGAGCGGTGGCTTTTTGATGATCTGGTTTTATGCCCAGCCTTGGTTCCTCGACTTCGACGTATTCGACGTCAATATGCGGGACCTGTTCCAGATGCACCCGGTCAATCTGAGCGTGGCGATCTGGGTGGGATTTCTGGCATTGTTCGGGATCGCATCGGACGATGGTGTCGTTATGTGTACGTATCTGAAGCAGACGTTCCAGGGCAAGACGCCTGAGAGTATCAACGAGACCCGCCAGATGGTGATTCAGGCCGGGATGCGGAGGATTCGGCCCTGCCTGATGACAACCGCTACGACAATCCTGGCATTGATTCCGGTCCTGACTTCCACGGGACGCGGCTCGGATATTATGGTGCCGATGGCAATCCCTTCGTTCGGCGGAATGACCATCGAGATACTCACTATGCTCGTTGTGCCGGTTCTGTACAGTTGGATAAAAGAACGCAAAATGCTGAGTTGACAGCCGAAAGATTCTATCTGAACCGATTTCCAGGCGATTCTTCTGGTATAATCAGTTGGTTGGATAATTTTGACAGGCAACTGTGAGTGATCTGAAGATTTATTTAGACCTTATTTTTCCAAAAGTTCAATTCCCTCCAGGAATTTGAGATAATAATGCCACTGCTAAAGTTAGAAAAGAAACCCCTGCTTTCGGAGGGAAAGCGTATAAAAGCAGGGGTCCCAAAAGTGCTACAAGTATTAAACTCGCAGCACTTGTTAAGGATTAATTTTAATCGTTATCTTATAGTGTTCTGCGCCTGCGCAGCCAGCTTACAAGCCCAACGCCAATGCTGCCTAATAAAATGGCGCCCGGGGCGGGTATTACATTTCCGTAAGCCTGGACTTCCGATACGGAGAAAAGCAAATCACCACTATTGCCCATATTCCCTTGGAACTTCAGGGCGTTGGTCACGATGGGCGAAGCGAGCATATACCTTTGCGTATCATCGGCAGGATTCGGTCGAGTTTGCATACCCCAATTCGAGGGATCCGGCACGATGTCGTAATTTGGTACATCCCATGCCAGATTCCAGGTACTGGTTCCAATGTCCCAATAGTGCAATTCATAAGCATCGTTGTCATCTGCTTGCACAATGAAACTTTCGATCATAAACTTGTTGCCGAGATCGATATGTATCGAGCGGGCGGCACCGTCAGTAGAATCCCACCAAACAGGTCCCTGGTCCCATTGTGTACCCCGCGGGAAAAAGACCCCATCCACAATTGTATTCGGATTGGCCGTTAATCCTCCTACCCATCCGCCTGTGAAAAATGAGCCGCCATTTAGCGTCACAGTTGCATTGAGAGCCACATTAGTGGTGGGGCCGGCAAAACTGACGCCGGCTCCGAGAGCAGCACACATTACTATCACTGATATTCTTTTGAGCATTTCATTCCTTTCTTTTCTAAACGAGTCTTATCAATACAACAATAAGTCTTTGACAAGAGTCACACTAATATTCAACCTGAAGGGTCTTGCGCATTGACCCTCCATGTTGTACGTAGGGAAAGTTGCCAATCAGGCAAGATTGGATGTGCCACGAACTGTGTAGCAAAAAGAGATGCAGGTGAAAAACGAATTTTCCGCCTGACACCGCTTCTCCGTTTCCTGCCGTATTACCTAACTCTGTCCCTCACCTGACTACGCATCAGGCTTTGCCCAGGAACCGCGGATACGTAATACGCCGTGAAAATATCCTCCTTGAGAATCCACTTACTAATTTATACCAGATATAGTATAGGCCTGTCAAGGAAAATTTTCAAAAAATATCAGATTTTTTTGCTATTTGTCTGACGTCAATTATAAATTCCCTCTGACGATAACTATTCTTATCGTTATGCAGTAACATCTTTCTTCTGGCGTAAACCACTATGGTTGCTATGAAACAGCAAGAAACAGCCATATCATCAGGCTGTAACGGCATATTGGGCCGCAAATAACTTCAACAGGATTCATGAAGCTTCGGAAGACGCCGGACAGAATGGAACCCGACAAACACCCGTGAATACAACCACCAAAAGTGTAAATGAAAAGTGTAGCTCTACTTCTATTTGGACGTGAATAAGAGCTCACTTGACACGATTGCTTCACGGCTGTCTGTGACATTAAGAAACCATATTGTCGCTTCATCCGGTGGCGCGGGTGAGACAATGATATTGCCCTCAACGCGTGCAGGCATGCTTTCCCAATCCAGCTTATTGATTGGCGTCGTTCCTGTCGTGTAATGTAGGTTCGCAGATGTAGGCCATATCTTACTCTTAAACTTGGCACGGACTTTCCCGTCGCTTAACTGCGGCTTCATAACAGTCGCCAGTGGGATCCTGCCCTTTAAGTACTGGTCGACAAAAAGCCCGATTTCCTTTGGTGCCCATCCATGCTGATGACTATGGGGCATATTAACGGTGATACGGAAATTACGTTCGCCTTTCGCGAGTCCATAGGTCTTGGAATAACTGTCTAGCGGGTACGCGAAATCATTGGTACCATTGACAAAGAATACAGGCATCGCCACCGATCCGACATACATCGAAGGATCCCACAGATGAATCCATCTGTCCTTCTGCTGCGGCGTCATTTTCGCAAATTGATTCAGCCATACACTATTCTCGTGTAAAAAGCCACAGCCATAAACGGGCACGGCCGCCTTAAAGCGATTATCAATTCCCGCTACAATACATGTCAGGTATCCGCCCCAACTGATCCCGGTAACAGCCGTGTGGCTGGCATTCACTTCTTTAAAGCTGCGTATCAGAGAATGTGCCAAAATAACATTTGCGACAGCATGATATGTCCATTGATCGCCAGGAGGTTGGTCGATAGCACCGAACTTCTCATTATCACTTTGACCGGGGCCGCCATTGACAAGTCGCTTGCGCTCCGGACCGCAACCGGCAAGATCCATGGCAATAGCCGCGTATCCACGTTTGGCCCACAGTTCAGCCCACTCCTTGAATGCGGTTCCTCCTCCCCCATGAACCAGTACAACTGCGGGAAAAGCCTTCTCTCCTGCACTTGTCGCTTCTAAGGTGGCAGGGCTCGCATAATAAGCAAATACGCGTGTCGGGTGATTCTGATAGGGTTCCCCCTCATAATAAAGCGACCATACGGGGCTCTCCTGGTCAGACCACTGACATCCTGGTTGTTGACTCAAAGCTATCAAATCCCACGGTGTCGTGGATGGAAGTGATTTCGCCGGATTAATGATGTTGCTGTCTTGTTGGAACACCATGCAGCCGGGATTGACCAATAAAAACACCAAGGCGCACACGGCACATATTACTTGTAGTCTTCGAAGAACCACGTCATTGCTCCTTTCTAAGTCTGCAAAATTTTCGATACAGATTTTCTCGCGATAAGCAATAATTGCGAGCCGCTACATTAATTATAGCTTCCTTTATCGCTCGTGACAACATGGCAAAATCACTGTCTGACTGCGAGCGTACATGACAATAAATTCGACTTCTTAATCGAGGCCCTCGCTAACGCGGCTTAGGACATAAACAAAAGAGCGAAAGTTTACATCAAGTCATTTTTATTAAGTCTCAGATTCGACATCCTTACATTTTTCACACTCTTCAGAATAGTCGCGGATCTTGGGTCTTTGTTCTCGGTTGTGATGTTGATATTATCCATTGTAGGTTAATTTTTGCCAGGCCCGGTAACTCACATTGACGGACAATTGAAATCTGATCATAGCTTTTTTTGCCTTGAACGAGGCTCTCCTGTTACTCTACTTCGTCAATCTTCTCCATGCCGGCTTGCCAGAAATCTTTCAGAAATTTTGCTCGCAGACTATTGCGGGCATTACCGGCGCGGGCCTGATTCATGTCCAGCTCTTCGATGAGCACGGTTTCTTCGAAGATGGGGGCTTCCTGAAGCAGCACACCGCGGGGGGAAACAATACGGCTCTGGCCATGGCTTCCCATCCACGGTGTCACCACCTGCGGGGCATTGGCATGCACAACGTATATGCCGTTCTCAACAGCTCGCGCCACAACCTGTGCCCGATACGGTTCAATCTTGTGCTCTGCTTTCATGTCCGATTCCCAGGACAAGTAGAATACCAGACGGGAGCCTTTCAAAACGGGCAACCGAACAAGTTCCGGATAGCGGGAATCATGACAAATGATAATCGAGCAGGTGATGTCATCGATTTTGAAGGTGGAGAGTTTGTTTCCCGGTTCGGCCCAACCTTTGTCACCGCCCACCAATTGAATCTTGGCCTGACGATAAATTGAACGACCCTCATGGTCAATAACCAGTGCCATATTGTACCGAACGCCATCTTCGAAATACGGGGAGCCCACAATGGCATACAAGTCGTTTTCGGCACAGGTATATGCAATGGTTTCCTCGGCCTTCTTCAACTGCTTTTCCGTGTATTTGGGAATCTCATCTTTGAAATATCCTGTAGTGGCGCATTCGGGAAACAAAGCCACGCGCACACCTTGTTTGGCCAGGCCTGCAATGTGTTCGCATATTCGTTTGGTGTTTTTCTCCAAATCATTACTCACAGCCAATTGCACGGCCGCCACCTTAATACGCCCGGGCGTAGACAACCTTTGGTTTCCCCGGTGCACGTGCTGTGCAAGGGTTTTGGCAAACGCTTCGGGGCGGCGACGCTTCAGGTTCTCCTGTCTGATTTCGTGTCCGCCCATTTCAAAGTAGAAAATGCCCTCTTTGTCTTTTTCGTTGAGGATGATGCTGCCGTTGGGAGCAATGGCCAATGTCTGTTTGGGATGGGTGAATAAAAAGTAGCAATTATTATCCCGAGCCCGTGTGCGGAGCATAGTGTCATTCCATTCGCCACGGGAACCATAGGAAGGATTAATGATAATATGGGCGCCATCCAAAGCCAATGCCACTGAAGTTTCCGGCACTTGCCGTTCATAACAAATTATAATGCCGGCACGGCCATACGCCGTATCAAAAGACTTCAACTCATAACCGGGACGGTAATTGGGCGGATCAAAATACGGCTGCGCCATGTGCGTTTTACGATGCCGGTGCAGAATTTCACCTTTAGCGTCGATCCAAACGCAGGTATTGTGCAGATAATCGCCGTCCCGCTCCAGAAAACCTAAAACAAAATCCACATTCAATTCCTTGGCCAAATCCCGAATTTTAGTTACACCCGGACCGTCCACAGGTTCGGCGATTTCCTGGAATTTCGGTTCCCACTTGGGGCGATCATTTCCGGAGCGGCGAAGAAAATCAATGAGATATCCTTCCAAAGCGCCTTCGGGGGTGACGAGTATCTTAGCTCCGTTTTCGGCGGCTTGGCGGGCCAATGTATCCATTTTCTTTAAGTTAGCTTCTTTGTTCCATTTTTCCGGAACAAACGACAAGCTGGCGACTTTGACCTTTTTACCAATTTCATTTGCTTCGACTTTAGTTGCTCCAAGCAACAAGCTAAGTGCAATCAATGCGGCCATCATGCCCATAAGCTGTTTGAATCGAATGTTTATCATTTCCTGCTCCTTATTTTCCTATTTACACTTCAAAGAAAAACACCTTCTATGAATCAATTAGGCATACATATATGGTGCAACTATCCCCTCCGTTTTCCAACTCGATCACGAATCCTCGGAATCCGCGCGTACGTATCGATCACCCACACTTTGCGCCGATTACGGATTTCAGAATTGACAGACATTTCGTCGCCGTTAATGGTTGCTGTGACCTGCTCGGCATCCGTATAGATCAGAATGTTGCCGGGATGAGTGCCGAGTTTTTTCCAAACCTCGGCTCTCCAGTGGACACTGCTCCAGAATGGCCGGAAACTGGCGTTGATTTCAATCTCCAACTGTTCATCTGCAGTTTTTCGAGCTACGAGTTTCCCAAAGGGGAATCGTTCACTCTCAATGCGAGCGATGGGCGAGTCCAGTTCAAGTGGAAGCTGGCGATGTGGATGCGGCTGGTAAACAACGTAGGTCTGTGATGGCGTGCAGGAGAACAGCCAGAGAGTTTCATTCGACGTCGTTTTCAGTACAGCATCGTGTGTGTGGAGTTCACCACTGTTGCCGACAACAAATTCAGGTGAATACAGGTACTCCACCCACGGATCGTCCACGCCATTGATTTGGCGCAGCAGATACTTCTCTTCGTAGCAGTGCCACTTCATTTCCATGCTCAGGCCTGGACGCTCGTATTTGATATGCCGGACAAATCCGTCGGCGTTTTCTTTAACCTCGGCCTTGAGCATGGTCTTCTGGAAGTTCTCGAATGATTCGTACTCATCAATGTCGCCCATTTCTACGATGAATCCGCTGCGCGCCTTGATCCACTGCTCATCGGTAATACCTTCGATGGTTTCGCCGACGTAATTGTCCTGATACAGCACGATTTGATGTGTGCGTTGTTCCAGCGTATTTTTACACGGCCCACGCAAGTTAGTGAACTCCAGTGGTCTGACGGCGACATAGGTATCGCCGTCATGGATGAACCACCAGTCGCCGGGCTTGAGTTCTGTGGGCAGGCTTTTAACTGGCTCGCGGTTGACGAACAGTCCCTCCGTACCGTCTCGCCAGCGGAACAGAAACATCCCGGCCGAGATGCGCCGAGCTTTGTCCACGACGAGATTGTTGCCGCTGTGGTCTCCCTTTCGGCCGGAATATGTAAAAATCAATGTGTTTTTGTGCTGTAGAGAACCGGCACGTCCATACTCGGCGAATTCACGAGTGTAGGGGCCAGGCAGCCTCGACCACTCATCCTTCACCGGCTCGTTTGGATTGTTCTCAAAGTACATTTCCGTACGGTCGATAAAACTCGCGCCGTTGAATACATAATGAGGGTATAATGTACAGAAATGCTTTGTGCTTCCCAGCGGTGCGTTCCCTTCATGCCGACTGTCGTTCCACCAGGCGGACATGTACACCATGCATGCAGAGGCATCCCATGCGTGTGTAATCGAACCGATTGCATATTGTTTGGTCTGATAGTTTACATATTTAGCAAGTACAGGTTCTGGGCGAGCATTTGAAACGCTAGGCAGCTTCGGATACTTGTCCATCCAAGGCACAAGTTGTACAGAGCATTGTAGTTTGTTAGGATATTGTTTACGCCAGGCGATATCCTGCAGGTAGGAGGGTAGATCAGGGACCATGCCTTGGACATCATCCAGAGGCCAGCGTCCCCCGCGTTGTATTTTCTGCCAGGGGCCCCAGATGAAATTATGATTTACCCAGATCGGCTTTTCCACGCCTGTCGCAAACTGCATTCTATCGCCGCTGCAGCCGATCCAAGCGCCCGGGGCCATTCGGCTGCCTGGCTCCGTGTTTCGCTCGACTGGTGCCGACCAGGTAAGAAACCGGTTGATCCAGATACGTTCGGCAATCATGTAAGCCATCCGTGACAATTCAGGATCGCTTATAAAAGCTTTTATGGCGTCATATCCATTGGAGCCGCACCAGTGGGCTTCGAGCAGATTGAATTCCTGCATATCACCGCTCAGGCTGAGGTTTTCGAGTTCGCGGCGGAGCCCCCAGTAGGCGGCGTCTTTCATATTGGGATCGCCGGTGACTTCAGCCGATAAAGCCAACATGCTCAGATAATCGTGGGCGTTGCCGCCATTATAGCCGGGGGCGTGCATGTACATTGCCGGCGACACGTCGGCCACTTCCGGGCGAAACGCCAGCAATACGTCTTTAATGGCCTGGTGGGCCTGGGGCGTAAGCTGCTCACCCACACGCAGCGCAATGATAGCTAAAGGAATCAGTTCTGTCTGGTAGTTGCAGACCTCAAAGGCCGGATGACGCCTTTCCGGCTCAGTCCATGCCTTCTCGATGGCTGCCTGCTTTTTCCTACAAAACGAAATTATCTCCTCATTCACTTTCTTTACATCATTCGGATCTCCGACTAATAACCGTTCGAACTGTGTCAATTGTATATCGTCTAATCGGCCGATGTTGCTGCGATAGATGTTATCTCTCATCCTATAGCGAAGCGCATCCCATCCACAGGCGATGACGCCGTCAAGAAAATCCTCGTCGAAGGACTCTCTGCACATTTCTTCTACGTCCGGATAGGGCGGCCTAGCTTCAACTGCCTGTATAGGGCAGGTCGATGCTACAACTATCATGATCATTGTTAGGAAGCCCCACGGTATACCCCTGACATATCCATGTTGTAAAACGACCGTCGATTTCTTTTTATTTGTATCCTTTGTCAATATCCTACACCTCAACAAACCTGATCTTTTCCATTTAAGTTCACAAACAGTGCTTCTGTATATAGCGAGTTCAATAATATCAGAACAAAAAGCCGAATACCAGCTTAGAGCTATATTCAATCCTGGCAGATTTCAAAGTCCATACGTATGGAGGCGCAAGTTGAGAGGCTCACTCGTCGAACGTCTCTCGAACGTCAGGTTTTGAATGTTTATTGTGCTCATCGGCGCAACAGTCGCTGGTGTGAACTTTGCCGGGTGGCTTGATCCTCTCTTGGTGAGTTCGCGTGCGCTGCACCTTTGAAGATTCATACTGATGACACGCCCGTTCCGGTGCAGGTCCGCGCACGAAAGAAGAAGCGTAAGTGAATGGTGCGACCGTCTGCGCAATACTGGAGCATTCTTTACCAAGCCTGACAAACAAGGTATATTAGACTCAACCTGTAAATATTGAGACATCTAATTTTTTGGGAGTTTGTTCAATGAAACGACGTAGTTTTCTGAAGCAGACAAGCGTGATGGCCGCGACTTTGGTGCTTCCAACTCGCAAAACGCTCGGGGCTGAAAGGCAGTCCGGGGCCCGGAGCAAAGGACGCGATAACACTTCGCGTGTCCCGAAATACAGCTTTGCCGATACGCTCGAAGAGCAGAAGGCTCAGCTCGAAACAAATCCGCTGATTCTGCGTTTCAGGGAATCACGCCAATCGATGGCCGGCGATCCTTACCGACCGATCTATCATTACGTCAATCCGGAAAACCGGCTCAACGATCCGAACGGGCTCTGTTTCTGGAAGGGGCGCTGGCACCTTTTTTACCAGGCGTATCCGCCGGAGGACCCGCGGCAGCATTGGGGACACGCCGTCAGCGACGATTTGATACACTGGCGCGACCTGCCATACGCGGTCTATCCCAATCCTGAGAGATGTTGTTTTTCCGGCTCGACACTCGTCGAAAAGAACCGGGTAATCGCGATGTACCACGGGACGACAGTCGGCAATATGGTCGCTGTATCCAGCGATCCTCTGCTGTTGAACTGGGAGAAGGTAACAGGTAAAGCCGTTATACCCATGACAAATCCGGACGGCTCGGCCCTGCCTTACCGTGTCTTCGATCCGTGCACCTGGAAAAAAGGCAACATGTATTACTCGCTTTCCGGGGGAACGCTGCCAAACGGGCCCGGCGGCAAGCGAATTCGCGCCAACTTCCTGCTCCGCTCAAAGGACCTGGCCAAATGGGAATATCTGCACCCGTTCGTCGAGAATGATCGCTACTCGCTTGTTGGGGACGATGGGGCCTGTCCCTATTTCTGGCCGATCGGCGACAAGCATATCCTGCTTCACTTTAGCCACATGAGCGGCGGAAAGTACTTACTTGGCGATTACGATACAAGGCGTGACAAGTTTGTTGTTACCGCAGGCGGCGATTTTAATTTCGGCCCGCACGCTCCCGCCGGTGTCCACGCACCGTCCGCAACGCCTGACGGCAAGGGCCGAATCATCGTGATCTTCAACATGAATCCTGGAAAGCCGACCAAAGGCTGGAACCAGATCATGACACTACCCAGACGTTTAACGCTCAATTCAAAGGATGAACTGAACGAACTTCTGATCGAGCCCGCCGGGGATATCGAATCGCTGCGTTATAATCATCGACGCATAGACGCGATGAATCTGCCGGCCAACGAGGAGGTAGTGCTCGAAAATATCCGAGGCAACGCAATGGAGCTAATTACCGAGATTGATCCGAAAGGTGCGCCTATGGTCGAAATGAACGTTCTTCGCTCACCCGACGCCCGGGAGCGCACCCGGATCATGTTCTTTGAGGATCGCGGGTACAGGCATCGCGAACATGGAAGGTCTCATCCATACAGCAGACAATACAGCAGCTTGGTTTCTATCGATTCATCCTATTCGTCGATTCTTGGGGACGTACGATCGCGGGCTCCCGAGACGGACCCGGTTTTACTTGCAAAGAACGAAACGCTGAAACTTCGTGTATTTATCGACAGGAGCGTAGTCGAAGTATTCGTCAACGGCAGGCAATGTGTCGCGATGCGTGTCTATCCGGGGCGCAAAGACAGTGTCGGCGTCTCGCTCCGCGCCCAAGGCAAAGAGGCACAGCTCCGGTTACTCGACGCCTGGCAGATGAAGAATATCTATGAGTAAGGCCCCTCACAAAGAGGGCATACAGAAAGGAAGTGGGCCGTGTGTTTGTATCGTGAGAATGAAATCATGCTGACGAGACGTGCCTTCATCAGGGCTGCCGGACTCACCTTCACCGGGCTGGCAGTGCCCGCGGGACTGGCTGCACAGAACAGAAACAGTCCCAAAAACAAACCTAATGTTCTCATCGTACTGACGGATGACCAGGGGTATGGAGATTTGTCATGTCACGGCAATCCGATACTGAAGACGCCGAACCTGGATGCACTCCACCAACAGAGCATCCGCTTCACCGATTTTCATGTGGCACCGATGTGTACGCCGACACGTGGCCAGTTGTTGACAGGACGTGATGCCATGGCTAACGGTGCTACTTTTGTGTGTATGGGTCGCTCTATGATGCTAAACGATTTACCCACCATGGCGGATGTGTTTGCCGCAAATGGTTATCGCACGGGACATTTCGGCAAATGGCATCTGGGTGACAGCTATCCTCATCGGCCGCAGGATCGTGGTTTCCAGGAGACGATTAACCACGGTGCATGGGGAATCACTTCTATTGCCGACTATTACGGTAATGACTACTGGGATGATACTTACAGGCATAACTATCAGCTCGAAGAATACAAGGGCTATTGTACGGATGTCTGGTTTGATGAGGCGATGGATTATATGAAGGTGCGCCATGCCAACAACGAGCCTTTCTTTGTATATCTGCCGACGAACTGCCCGCATTCACCCCATTGGGTCGACGACAAATACTCTGCACTCTATAAGCAACGGGGGTTGGGTGATAGAACAGCCAGGTTTTTTGGACAAATTGCCAATATTGACGAGAACATGGGGCGCATGCTTACAATGCTTGACAAAACCGGGATAGCTGAGAATACTATTCTGATTTATATGACGGATAATGGGACAGTTGCAGGTCACAAGGTGTTCAACGCCGGTATGAGGGGGCGCAAAACGGAGCTTTGGGAAGGTGGCCATCGAGTCCCTTGTTTCATACGATGGCCTGCGGGCAACCTTGGAAAACCACGTGACATTGATGTGCTCTCCCAGTGCCAGGACATGTTGCCCACTTTGGCAGACCTTTGCCATCTCAGGACGCCGGATAAAATGGTGACCGATGGGGTCTCGTTGGCCGGATTACTTCGTGGAAAGCAAAGGGCCGTGGGGGACCGTATGTTGGTTGTCCGATATGGCCCGGACGACCGGGCAAAATCTGAGTGTGCTGTTCTATGGAATAAGTGGCGTCTGATAAAAGGAGCACAACTCTATGATGTGAGTGCCGATCCTCATCAGGACAAGGACATTGCTGCACAACATCCTGACATTGCCGCAGCCATGCGAAGACATTATGAACAATGGTGGGCGAAAACAATCGGCCGGTTTGAGAAAAAGCGATACATCCACCTTGGCTCAAAGAATGCAAACCCGGTTATGCTCTACTCCTGCGACTGGAAAGGCTCGTATGCCGATAATTTTGGAAATCTGGCGGCAGGTGATCGCATCGGTTCCTGGGATGTACTGGTCGAACGCGGCGGGCGGTACAGGATTACATTGTCTCGCTGGCACCCCGCGGCAGATATGGCCCTTGATGCTCCGCTGCAAGGCCCAATGGGCAAAGGCAAAGCTGTCCCCATAGTAAAGGCACGAGTCAAGGTAGGCGATGCGGAGCTCACACGACCAACCGTCAGGGGTCAAAAGCAGATTTCGTTTACATTGCGAATCGAGGCCGGAGAAGCCCAGTTGTCCACTTGGTTCTACGACGAGCACGACAAAGAGCTGTGCAGTGCCTATTACACTCGTGTGGAAAGGCTGTGAATTCCAATTCTCTTGAATAGCCATGGTATGACTGATTCGTGTGAATTGGATGTGGGGAGGAAAAACTATGTACGTGCTAAAGCTTTTTGTGACAATGCAGCAGTGTTACCAGGCTTCGGCGGATTTCGCAGATCAGATGGTTGGACGGCTGATCGACAAGCACAAAAAGTGGTTACCAAAAAACGAAAGATGAATCCAGAGGCCGCCGGCAAATGCCGTCGCTGTGAAAAGGCTGTTTCTGCTTCTCTTCCCAGTCAAAATTTTGTCTGTTTTGTGCTACTTACCAATCGGTTTTCCCGGCGTTAAATCCTTGCCCGCCAAACCCGGATAGTCCGGCCCGTAGCGATATGCTCTAAAAATCGGGGTTCCCCGTCCCGGTCCACCGGGAGGGCCGTCCATCGGCGGCGGACCACCCGGCCCATCCATTCGTGGTCTACGCCTGTCGTTTGCTCCACGTCTCATATTGCCGCGCATCCCCGGCCGGCGCTGACGATTAGGATTGCGCATTGCCGGCCCATCCATCGGGGGCATTCCCATGCCGGGGCCTCGGCCGGAATCGGGATGGACGTATTTCCAGACTATTTTCTCATCGGGCGAGATTTCAAAAATCGTTCCTACGGCTCCGCTGCAAATCAGTGTGTTACCGTTTTCAAGCCGTTGCGCTCCGGATATATTCTGTGAGAAGAAATCCGGCTTGTTTTCGGCGGTGTATATCCAATCCGCTTCTTTCGGCCCATAGGCGGAACCTGGAACCAGGGCGTAGCGACCGCTTTTGTCGACGGGGGGAGCGATCACATCGACGGATGAATAGCGCCCGTCGGAACGGCCCTGACCGTTGTTAAATATCATGATGCTTCCTGCTCCGGGCAGACCGGGTTCGATCCAGGTCGCGTCGTGCTGAGCGAACAGTTTCTGATCGTTTGAATCACCGGCCCTGTAGACCTGAGGATTACCCCAGCGGTACAAGATGTCGCCGCCCTTGCCGCTGCGTCCTCCTGAATGTCCCGCGGCTTGATCTGTCGTGGTGCTGTGGTCGATAACGAATATTTCGCTCATCGTGTGAAGACACAGCAAGATCTGATCCAATTGGGGATTGTAGTCGATAGAGTTTGTATGATTCCAATCCTCGTTTATCCTGCCACGGCGGGGAGTATAATTCAGATCGAGCAATTCGGGATGTTTGGCGACGTCTCCGTAGTTCGCTTTGGAAGAATCGAAATCCTGAATCACATGATCCCACATATGCCATTGCCAGACGATTTCACCGCTCGTCTTTCCGGTTGGTTTCACTTCGATTATATGGTCCACCCAAAAGCCCTGATCTGCGATTGTTTCGGGATTTCGTCCCGCGGCAATCAACTCGTTTCTATCCTTAATTTCCCAGGCAATCATCAATATATTGCCATTCGGCATATATTCGATATCGTGGTGAAGAAGATGTTTGTCGCTTGAATATTCATAGTCCCAGAGAAGTTCACCGTCCCAGGTGAATTCCTGCACGTGGCCGCCGGAACCACCAGCGCGGAAGGTACTGTTTTCTCTCGGCCCCATTGATCCCGTTCGCAGCAAGTGACCGTTTTCCAGCAAGTAAACGGAATGTGCCGGCCTGTAATCGCTTTTCCAGGTGTTGATAATTCGCCCTTCATTGTCGATCAGATAGGTTGTCGTCGAATTAATAGGAGCAAACAAGGTATAGCCCTCAAAGGCCCCTTCATCGTTGATAATCACACCGGTTGGCTGCTCTTGAGATTCCCTGCTTTGCATAGTGCGAGGACCCTGTCGCATCCTGTTATCCGGGCCGATACGTTCCGGCATCTGCTGTGGGCGTCTTGGCGCTCGTCTCATCTGGATTTCCGGCCCGGTGGTTCGCGGCTCCGCCGTGCCGCCACGGACGCAGCGGACGAAGTTGTAGATTCGAATCACATCACCCTGCGGGCCGCGGCCGTGGGGGAATCTCGACGGGTCGCCCGACTTGGGATCGCTGCGCTGCGAGCCGGCACCGTGGACGTCCATCAGCATGTATTGACCCGTGCGCCTGTTCTGCATCCAGCCAAATGACCTGCCAAATGCGACATAGGCCGCCGTGCTGGCCCTCGACAGGCTGGCATGAGTCGTCCCGCTCCAGAAGCACGGATAATCCTCCCGGCCGCCTTCGGCGATAAACGAAGTCGCCTGAAAAAGCGGATCAATCGCTGCCGAATTGGTCGTGGCGGGCGAACGAGTGTAATCGACAATGCTCTGAAGCTCCTTGACATTGGGCAGCCGCCAGTCCGAATACCCCGCGTACCGAAGATTCTCGGCCCAGTCAAGTGCCTCCTGCCAGTTCAGTTTTCCATCCTTATTCCTACCTGCCTTTAGTTTGCCACTGTCTACTTTCATCCACATCAGGCCGGTAGCATCATCCGTTATCGTGCCGTCGCCGTTATCTTTGAAATCATTTTTTCCATAGCTTGTGTTGCCGCGAACGTACAGGACATGAAATGTTTTGTCCGTAGCCGTACGCGGACTTCTCATGCCGTAACCTTTAATACGGCCATCGGCAAAATTCACGCCGAACATCGTCTCATTTCCACGCATTGTGGTGCTGACGTACTTCGTACAGGTCGCAAACTGCGAATCGATAATACGCTCACCACGGTCGGGATTGCCGTACTGGAACTTGAAATATTTTGTATCGATGAAAGGCCGCTGCCCGGAGGAATACCGGCTCATCGGATCCGGATCTGTGCCGCTGAAAAGAATAAGGGAGTACAGCTCTTTGATAGTCGGCAGCCGCCAATCCTCGTAGCCGGCGATCCTGCATTTGGAGGCTCCTGCAACAGCCTGATTGAACGTCATTTTTTCGCCGGGATCGCTCTGCCACATCAGCCCCGTGTTCAAGTCGGTTACCGTACCGTCGGCGTTGTCTTTGTAAGCCGGCTTATTGCCGGCGTACCGTGCATCCTGACCGAAAAAAGCGGCGCCGGCTTTGGGATATTCTATTTCTGCATTGTTGCTGTAAAACCTGATCTGGGCGGTATCGACGATCGTGTATGGGGTTTTACCGGTTGATAGCTCCGCTGCCGATACGTCTGGAATCCAGGCGAGAATAGTCATGCACAGGATCACAGGCATGTAAAAATGAAGCCATGCTTTTTCCTGGGTAGTATTATTCGGATGTCCAATCATTAGAATTCTCCTGTCTTAACGTTATTTACGATTCACATCGATATAAGACGCATCCGGAGGGCAACTTTATTGCAACAGCCGGCAAAAACCTTCTTTCATCATACACCGGCAATGCCAACAAGCTGCTACTTCATTCAGTAAGTGGCCGGGAGTTGGTTTTGGTTACAGTTGAACAACTTTTTTCTTTATTCAAAGGTGTCCGGTTTGTGATAAAAGGCTGATTGGGAGTGTGAATTATTGTGGTGAATGTGGGTCAAAGATTTAGCATTTCACCAACAATGGCTCCCAGACAACAAAACATTACTTGAGGCTTAAATCGTTACCGGTTAGATTTTCTGTCTCAAGCATATAGCCCACCGGGATCTCTGCGCGATATATTGTTCGATTGCCATCCTTCCACCATTTGACCACGACCGGACCTTGTGGAGTTAAAAGTTTGCCTTCACACCAGTCCAGACCAACATCGGCAATCTTCAAGTGAATGATCTTCTTTTGGGAATCAACTGCATGAACACCGAGCACATCACGATATAGACTATGAGCCACATGAGAAGCAAAGCCGTGGTCGCAACTGGCGGAAGCCCCGACATTCTCCCAAAGAGTGCCGGTCTGTTCGGCCATGTAAAGAAAGAAATCAACAATCTCCTTCTTAATTTGACCTTGATTACCGTAGCGACTCAGGAGTTCCGACCGAAGGTAATTGCCAACGAAAGCGTTGGCCGGATGAATCTCGGGGAAAGCCTTGGTTTGCTGGCGTTCGGGGCCAAACTGGTGCAATAGTTTATCCCAAAGCTCTTCGTGTGTTTGAGGTGTGGCGATATCGAAGAAGAACGCAAAGTATTGACAGACTTCGGTCCGGTTCTGCGTAACCTGGAGCCGGCCATCTTTGCGCACGGCATTGTCAACAAAGAACTTACCATCGAACGACTGCCGGCGAATAATATTACGTATATGCTCTGCCTGGTTGATAAGATCAGGTTCGTTGTACATTCTGCCCCCGGCCGCTAATGCCGCCGCATAGAGCATATTGGTCGGATAGCTGACATCCTGCACAAAGCTGTTGGCTTTTGACCACTCGACGAAGACCCAGCTCTGAAGTTTCTCCAGGAGCCCATCCTCATTTGTGAACTTCTGGAAGTATTGATACAGGTCCTGCAGTCTGGATCTCAAGGCGGCAACCAGTTCGCGGTCTCCGCTGCGAGCCTCATACTCTTCTAATTGGACCACAAACCACAATGCCCAGTTTGGAATAAAGACACCATCATAATGGTCGGCCGGATAGCACATGGGCAACATTCCTTCCGGAAGGTAGGCAAAACTTGCCGGAAGGAGGTAGTTCTCAAAGAGATTCTTCTCGATGGTTGTGTTGCCGCAAAGGTCGAATGCGACACGTGAAGTAAAAAAACTGTCGCAAAGCCAGCCAGCCCGCTCCCGAGAAGGGCAATCCATGAAGATATCGGTAGCGTTTTGTTTGAACGTTTGCCGGGCGGCTTCGAAGATTCGATTCAATCTTGGGTCGCTGCACGAGAATCTGGCCCCTTCTGTTTCGGAGTTTGCATATTCTCGTAAATAAAGACCCTCGATTTTGCAGGTGCCTTGCAATACATTCAGCTTAAGATATCGCATCGTATAAGGCTCGAAGGATTCCAGTTGGTATGTGCCCGGTTTCAGTTCGTAGCAGACGCTGTTGACACAACCAAGACGCTTGAAATCCACGTCATTATTACTGAGTATTTCATCGAATGTGAAATAGAGTTTAGTCGGCTCAGAGCATTGGACGGACGCCCCGATGAAACCGGTGAGATTTGTCCCTAAATCGACTATGGAGAATGCGTTTTCCGAAAGCTCAATAGCCTTATCAGGCCGGTATGGCTTGTCTATTTTTTCTCTGGAAGCTGATTTGATCTTCTGCAATTCAATTGATGGGATAACCTGGAGTTCGCTTTCCGGATACCCTTTAAGTTTTGGGCCGATGTTGACCAGGGAGCGGTCTTTCCAGAGTCGCGCTACGGGCACATCACGTTGGAGCGTGCCTTGTGAGACAACCAGTAGCGGCTGGCGTTTTAGAAAATGAGGATAAGCAACTCTTCGAATAAGAAGATTTCGCCGAGCTAATGTTGAGCAGGATACTTTCGCAGACTCTGTCAAGGGTTCGTACCACCATTGATCATTACCTTCATTCATTCGGTAGTATTCAATGAATGGACGCTGAAAACTGTAGCGTTGTACTTTCTGAAGGCGATGCTTCAGGGTGGTAGCTTCGAAACTGGTGCCCTTACCGGCTGTGGAAGCCAGGATTATCCCATCGGATGCAATCTCCGCTTGAAGGAAGGCAGGCTCATCGAGAAGATAGAAACTATTGACATTATAGCCGGCGACTTCGATAGCCAGGACGTTTCTTTCCCTGAGGAAGTTACCAAGACTCCATTCGTCCATCCGGTAATAACCATGAGGCCCGCGAGCAGGGCCGTGACCAATGAATCGTCCATTGAGATATACCCTGTAAATAGATGAAGCAGCGATCCGAAGTATAGGATCTTGCTGCTCTGAGCACTTAAAGACGGCTCGAAATCCCACAAAAAGGTTCTTTTCTGTTTCCCGACCTGTCGGCCAGATTGGAAGGGCCGAATCAAACGACGATCTCGAAGTTTTGGCCTGAGCATTCGAAATCGAAGAAAACAGGCCGATGATACAGAGCACGTAAAGAATTGCCGGAGTCCGGATTGATCTGAAATGTTCTTTCATTATCATAACCTTTCGTATCCCAATATTTCCTGTTTTATCTGCATACTACCTTGATGAAGTATGATGTTTTTATCAGAGGAATGCCGGTAATGCAAGCGACTTGGGCTACACTGGGTGGATTTCGCTGTCAAGGGGCGCTTAAACCCAGCCACGATGGGCGCATTCAAAACCAGCCACTTTGAGAGTAGGAAGATTTGCCTTAGATGCGTCGGGTGTCATCGACCGGGCAAAAGTTCAACGAAATCGGCGTGGGGCTTTGTCGAACACCCTTCGTCGAGATTGGCTTGGTCGAGGTGATTCTTAAGTGAATAGTACTTCACGTTCAGGACGCGTGCTGTCTTGTTTAATCCATGTTCTTTGGCCAGAGTGACGGCCTTGTGCCAGAATTCTTTGGGCAGTCGGTTACGTTTGCTGGGTCGTTGGCTGTGCCAATGATCGAGTTGGCAACGGGCTTCAGATAGAGCATTGGGCATGTTCGCTGGTTGTTTGGTACTCATCAGTCGATCTCCCCCAAAATCGGTTTTACCGAACCGCCCGACGATCCATTCCATAGGCCGCCGATCAAACGGAATATGCCGGCCACATCCCGTCTCGCTTCTTATCTTCATCCTCACCACGTCCAGTTATCACTGTGTATCCTTTACAGATCGCCGAAAAACGGAATCCGTTTTCATACTTAGGGCTTGCTGAACAAGCCATATAGAGTCCTTAACAGATTTTGGCATCGCCGGGACAGCGCCGTTGCTCCCA
>Ga0209121_10002107_pt1 | contig 20427 bp, 19 predicted proteins | sample Cruoilmetagenom3_FD_187292 | JGI IMG/M metagenome (GOLD analysis project Ga0209121, IMG submission 187292) | Oil polluted marine microbial communities from Coal Oil Point, Santa Barbara, California, USA - Sample 3 (SPAdes) (version 2) | ecosystem: Environmental > Aquatic > Marine > Oil seeps ...
GTCAAACCGCTGCACGGCTGGGCGGCGCATGATGTTGGCAAGGCGATCAACCCGCTGCTGGTCGAAGGCCAGGTTGAGGGCGGGATTGCCCAGGGGCTGGGGATGGCGCTGATGGAGGAATACCTGCCCGGGCGCACCGAAAACCTGCATGATTACCTGATCCCGACCATCGGTGATATGCCCCCGATCGAGACCATCATTATCGAAGAACCCGACGCGCATGGCCCTTATGGTGCCAAGGGGTTGGGCGAACATGTGCTGATCCCGACCACCCCGGCCATTCTGAATGCGATCAAACAGGCCTGTGGCGTGCGGATTACCCAAATCCCCGCCACCCCGGCCCGGGTGCATGCCGCGATCGCCGCGATCAAGGAGCAGCACCATGTCAAATGACGGCGCAGGGCCGAATGACCGCGCAAAGCCCGAGAAAATCCGCTGCGATGCCTGCCCGGTGCTGTGCTACATCGCCGATGGCCGCGCCGGGGCCTGTGATCGCTATGCCAATCACGATGGCGAATTGGTGCGGCTGGACCCGCTGACCATCATCGAACGCAGCGCCGACAAGCTGGTGCCGTTCCTGCGCGGTGGCGACGGAACCGACTGGGACGGCGACATTGTACAAAGCAACCGCCCCTTCGTGACGGCCGTGGGTGCGGGCACTACATACCCCGATTACAAACCCGCGCCGTTTATTGTCAGTCAGGAGGTGGCGGGGGTTGATATGGTCACGGTGGTGACCGAAGGCATCTTTTCCTATTGCGGCGTCAAAGTGAAAATCGACACCGACCGCCATATCGGCCAGGAACGCGATGTGGTGCGGGTGGATGGTGAACCGGTTGGCCATGTGATGACCTCGGAATACGGATCACGCATGTTGTCGCTGGGCGGGGTAGAACACCTGACGGGCGGGTCCAAGAAAGAGGGCCGGGTGACCTGTGACGCCCTGCTGCGCCTGTGCAATTGCCAAGCGGTTGAGATGGTGATTGGCGACAAAGGCCATGCCACAACCGTGATCGTGCAGGCAGGCAAGGCGCCGGTGATCAACGGGGTCAAGGAAAAGCTGATGCGGGTGGGCTGTGGCTCTGCTGCCATCGGCATGTTCGCCAAGCAATGGGTGGGTCATGTGGATGACGTGGTGGTGGTGGATGACCACATCACCGGGGTTCTGTCAGAGCACCAGTCGGGCAAGCTGCTGGATGTGCCACCCTCCGGTATAAAGATCAAAGGCCGCCGGTCGACGCCGGGGCGCTATTTTCAGGTGGCGGAACCGGGCGATGGCTGGGGCGGGACGGATATCGAGGATCCGCTGACTATTCTGGGCGATTTCAATCCGAAATTCGCCAAGCCGGGCCAAAGCCTGCTGATGGTGTCCACCACGGGCGAGCAATATGGGTATTTCACGCTGGATTCTGATCTGGTGCCGCAACCTGCCGTGATCCCGGCGCAGCTGGAAGCCTCGGCGCATCTGATCGCGGAAAACTGCGAACCGTCGGTGTGTTCTGTGGTGTTTATGGCCGGCGCCGGGGGATCATTGCGCGCCGGGGTCACGGAAAATCCGGTGCGGCTGACCAAATCGGTCAAGGATTCGCTGACATATGTGTCCTGTGGCGGGGCCGAGGCCTATGTCTGGCCGGGGGGTGGGATTACGGTGATGGTGGACGTGCTGGACATGCCCGCCGGGTCGTTTGGCTATGTGCCGACGCCCGCGCTGGTGGCCCCGATCGAGTTTACCATGCGGGTGGCGGATTATGGCGCGCTGGGCGGGCATCGCGCGGAAATCCGCACGGTTGACTCTGTCATGTCGCCGGATAATCGCAAAGTGGCGCAGGCCAAGAACCAGCCCGATCCGATGGCGCATGCCAATTACCGCTGGGCCGGAAAGCCGGATGCCTAGCATGGGTCCGGTTGCCGCCATATTGCCCTGCGGGGTGCGTCTGCACCTGCAACACGGGCCGATTGACCTGATCATCGGGGCGGATGGGGATCGCCGGGTGGCCTTTGCTGCGGCGCGGGACCGGTTTGTCAGCGTGCTGGACGAATTGGTTGGCGACCTGCCGCTGTTGCGTGCGCAAGTGCTGCCAGAGACTGGCCTGCCGACGGGCAAAATCGCCCGCGCCATGGTTCGGGCCGTGCAGCCGCATAGCGGTTTCATCACCCCAATGGCTGCCGTTGCCGGGGCGGTGGCTGACGAAATCCTGACCGCTATGCGCGCCGCCACCCATCTGCGCCGCGCCTATGTCAACAACGGCGGCGATATGGCGCTGTACCTGGCGCGCGGGCAGACATTTACCACCGCCATGGCAGGCCCCGACGGCGCTGATCTGGGCCGGATCACCGCCACCGACGGGATTGGCGGGATCGCCACCAGTGGCATGGGCGGGCGCAGCCTGTCGCTGGGCATAGCCGACGCGGTCACCGTTCTGGCCGGTAGTGCCGCGCAGGCCGATGCCGCCGCGACCCTGGTTGCCAATGCGGTCAACGTGAACCATCCCGCCATTCGCCGCCAACCTGCCCGCGATCTGGCCCCTGACAGTGACCTGGGTGATCGACCGGTCACTGTGTTTTGTGCACCCTTGCCAGCCAAAGACATTCAAACCGCATTGGAAAACGGTCAACGCGCCGCCGACCAGATGCGTCAGCGCGGCCTGATCCATGCTGCAGCACTCTTCCTTCAGGGTGAATCCCGCCTGTCCGGGCAAACCGGCTTTACCCCATCCCCCAGCCACAGGACCCTTGTTCATGCCTGACGTCATCTTGCGAAAAACCATCACCACCTGCGAAGAAATCTTTCACGAAGGCGGCCCCGTCGCCGAGACACCGCAAAAGCGCGGCGCGATCCTGTCGATCATCGCCAACCCGTTTGCCGGGCGGTACGAGCCCGACATTCAGGGCTTTATGGAAGACCTGAAACCGCTGGGGCTGAGCATGGCGCAGCAATTGCTGGACATGCTGGGCGGGCCGGATGCCATCCAGGGCTATGGCAAAGGCGCACTGATTGGCGAGGGCGGAGAGCTGGAGCATGGCGCGCTGTGGCACGCACCCGGCGGCTATGCGATGCGTCAGTTGCTGGGGACGGCGAATGCCATCGTGCCCTCGGCCAAAAAGGTCGGCGGGGTGGGGGCGCGGCTGGATGTGCCGATCACCCATATCAACGCGGCCTATGTGCGCAGCCATTTCGATTCGATGGAAGTGGGCTGTAACGACGCGCCGCGCGCCGGGGAAATAGCACTGGCGCTGGTCATGACCACTGGCGCACGGGTCCATTCACGGTCCGGCGGGCTGGAAGCCCGGGACATCAAAGGAGAGGACGGTCTACGATGAAAGCCAAAATTCGCAAAATCGCGGTGAATATCGAGGAAACCCATTCCGAGATGGGGCGCGCCATATCCCCGCCCACCCGCAAGGCGGTGGCCGTCGCAGTGATCGAAAACCCGTTTGCCGGGGTCTATCAGGAAGACCTGTCAGACCTGATGGAGATCGGCGCGGAACTGGGGGGATTACTGGGCGACAAATGTGTCGCCGCGCTGGGAATCACGCCGGAACAGGCTGAAAGCTATGGAAAATCCGCGATGGTGGGCGAAAAGGGCGAGCTGGAACACGCCGCCGCCATCCTGCATCCGAAACTGGGTGCCCCGTTGCGCAAGGCGGTGGAAAAAGGCGCGGCCCTGGTGGCGTCATCCAAGAAAATGGGCAGCCCCGGTCAGGTGCTGGACGTGCCGTTGGGCCATAAGGATGCCGCCTATGTGCGCAGCCATTTTGACGGCATCGAAGTGCGGCTGAACGATGCGCCGCGCGCGGGCGAAATCATGGTCGCTGTCGCCGTAACCGACAGTGGACGCCCCCTGCCACGGGTGGGCGGACTGACCACGGATCAGGCCATTGGCACAGACGGGCTGCGATAGTGGCCAAATCCAAGCTGCAAGACCCCTATTGCCTTGACGATCAGATCGGCTATCTGCTGCGACTGGCCAGCCAGCGCCACGCCGCGATTTTTCAGTCCCTCACGCTAGAGGGGCTGACCCCCACCCAGTTTTCCGCGCTGATCCGCATTTCCGAACAGGGGCAATGCTCGCAAAACCACCTGGGACGATTGGCGGCGATGGATGTGGCAACCATCAAGGGTGTGGTCGACCGGTTGCGCCAAAAGGGGCTGACCGTGACCGAGGCCGACCCGAATGACAAACGCCGGATGCTGATTTCCCTGTCCCCTCAGGGCGCCACTTTGGTTGCGGAAATGCGCAGGGTTGGCCATGCGATTACCGCCGAAACGCTTAGCCCCCTGACGGTTGCGGAACAGCGCAGCATGACGCGGATGCTGCGCAAACTGGCCTGACCTCACCAACGCGAAGAAAGCCCGCAAGGGCTTGATAAGCGGGTTAGCCAAGCACTTCGGGCAAACGATCCGCAGGTGGCGTGTTGCGGCTGAGCTGGCTGGTCACCACCCCGTCGATGATCGTCATGCCAACCCCCGGTAAATTGCCCAGCTGCACCGATTCCAGAATATTTTTTCCCGGCGCGTGCTGCGCCTGATCCATCAACACAAAATCCGCCGCATAGCCACGCTCGATCAACCCGGTATCCAACTCGCGCTGGCGCGCCGTGTTGCCATTGGCAAAACAAAACGCCACCTCGGCCGGGACATCGCCCAATGCCGACAACATCGCCACCATGCGCAGGATGCCCAAGGGCTGCACCCCTGATCCGGCAGGCCCGTCCGTGCCCAGAATAATCCGGTCCATCTGCTTCAATTCTCGCGCGGTGTTCAGCGTCAGCAACGCGGCGCGTTCATTGCCGTTATGCACAATCTCCAGCCCCGCCGTGCAGCTTTCGCACAGGCACATGATCTGATCATCCGGCAGCGCCGAATGGCCGCCATTGATATGGCCAATCACGTCCGTCCCGGTTTCCAGCACCATATCCGCATCAATCAGACCCGATCCCGGGATCGACGGGCCCCCGGTGTGAATGGTGCTTTGAATGCCGTATTTGCGCGCCCAATCAACCATCTGCCTGGCGGTTTTGCCATCCTTGACGGTGCCCAGCCCGACCTCGCCCAACAGCTTGACGCCGGCATCGGCCAGATCCTTGAAATCCTGCTCGACCATGCCGTGTTCAATGATCGGCGCGCCGGCGACCACTTTCATCCCCGAGGGGCGGAAATTCTCGTACCAGCGCTGCGACGCAATCGCCAACGCCTTCAGGCCCACAACATCCTTTGGTCGCCCCGGCAGATGCACCTCGCCCGCCGAAATCATCGTGGTCACCCCGCCATGCAGCGTCGAATCGATCCAGTTCAGCTGTTGCTGGCGCGGCGTGTAATCGCCGATCACCGGATGCACATGGCTGTCGATCAACCCCGGTGCCAGCGTCACCCCATGGGCATCCACCAGGGTTGTCGCCCCTTCGGTGTCCAGATCGTCCTCGTATCCCCATTCGGAAATCTTGCCGTCTATGGCGATCATGCAATCGCCATCTAAAATCGGGTGTTCCATCTTGCCAGACAGCAACAACCCGATGTTTTTGATAACTAACTTTTCGGACATGGCTTTCTCCTGACAGTCTGATCCAAGGGTGGTTTCATTAGTATGCCAATATCTTTGGGCCTCTCGTCAAGGTGTGTATGATGCGCCCGATCCGATAAGAACGCAGCGACGACCGCTTTTTAGGTTGGACAGCGGCAGTATTCCGACTAAAAACACATTCAGGAAATATAATATCTAAAGGAACGGGTATGAAGAAAGTCATTCTGGCGCGACTGTCGACAATCTCTGTCCCCGGCCTGCGCCGGGATATGGTGACACTGGGCCTGATCACCGAAAGCGACCTGTCGATCGACAATGGCAAGGTTGTGGTGTCGGTCAACGTCCCCGCAGAGTTTTCCGGCGATCTGGGGCAGATCAAAACCCTGATCGAGGAAAAACTGTCCGGACTGGACGAGGTTGAAAACCTGTTGGTGGTGCTGACATCAGAACGTGCCGCCCCGCCCGCGCCAGAGCCGCCCAGGCTGAAAAAGCGCCCGACCGAGGCGAAAGGGGCGGATATGCGTCCACATAGCGCGGCAATTCCGGGCATTCGGACAATCATTGCCGTGGCCTCGGGCAAGGGCGGTGTCGGCAAATCGACCACCGCTGTGAACCTGGCGCTGGGACTGCGTTCGCTGGGTCTGAAAACCGGCCTGCTGGATGCAGATATTTACGGCCCCTCCCTGCCGCGTCTGCTGGCGATCACGGATCGTCCGGAAATTCAGGATGACCGGGTACAGCCGATCGAGCGCTATGGCATCAAGGCGATGTCGATGGGGTTCCTGATGGAAGAGGACAACCCGGTGATCTGGCGCGGCCCGATGGTGGTATCCGCGCTGATGCAAATGACCCGCGAGGTCGACTGGGGAGAGCTGGACGTTCTGGTGCTGGACATGCCCCCGGGCACGGGTGACGCGCAGTTGACCATGGCGCAGCAGGTGCCGTTGCAGGGCGCGATAATCGTGTCGACCCCGCAGGATCTGGCGCTGATCGACGCGCGCAAAGGTTTGAAAATGTTCAAAAATGTCGATGTGCCAATCTTTGGCATTATCGAAAACATGTCGACCTTCATTTGCCCGCATTGCGGCGAAGCCTCGGATATTTTCGGCCATGGCGGCGCCGAGGACGATGCCAAACGGCTGGGGGTTCCGTTCCTTGGGGCGATTCCGCTGCATATGGATATCCGCGAAAACTCAGACTCTGGGACGCCGGTGATGGTGTCTCAGGCCGATGGGCCGCATGCGGAAATCTATCGCAACATTGCGCTGAAGATCGCTACGCGCCTGTTCCCGGAAGCGGATGAGGATTAAGCGACCCGGATGCAGGGCAGGGTGGGGCGGGGGGTGACCCTAGCCATCCCCCTGCCACTGAAATTCGCTTAGACTGTCGACAAACGCCTCGATGAATTCCAGCGAGACCATCGACAGCGGCGTGCTGATCGGGCGCACGATGGCCATGCGGTGCGGAAAGCTGGGCAGGAACGGGCGCAGAACCAGCCCGTGGTGGGCGTATTCCTGTGCGTCCAATTCGCTGATAACCGACACGCCGGACCCTTCGGCCACCAGCAGGCAGGCCGAGGCGAACTGACGGGTTTGTACCCAGGTGGGCATCCTGACGCCACGTGCGGTGAACAAATCGTCCAACTCCTGAAAGAACCCGCTGCGGCGGGGGCCGTGGATCATCTTTTCCTGGGCCAGATCCTCGGGCCAGATCTCGGATTTGGCCGCCAGCGGGTGGCCTGTGGGCAGGATGCAGACCGTGCGCACCAGCAGCGATCGGCTTTCGACCGCCGGGTGGCCGGGAAAGTCATCGGTGATGCCGCAATCATATTGCTCGCCAATGATCCATTCCAGAATGCGTTCGGGCCTGTCTGGTTCCAGCGTCACTGTCACCTGTGGCCGGGGTTTCAGAAAGCCTGACAGCATCCGGGGTAAGTGGCTGGTGGCAAACCCCGGCAGGCAGGCGATACGCAGATGTCCCGCGCGCCGCGCTGTCAGGTCACCGGCGAGTTCCTCAAGGTGGCCAATACTGTCCAGAACCCGCCCGACCTCGGCCAGCAAATAACGGGATTCCTGGGTGGGCACCAATTTGCCCTCGCGCCGGTCAAACAGGGTGAACCCGACCTGATCGGCAAAGCTAGAGATCAACCGGCTGGTGGCGGGTTGCGAAATCTCCAGATGCTCCGCCGCACGGGTAACATTGCCGAACTGGGCAACGGCGCGAAACGCTTCCAGTTGGCGTAGCCTAATCTTCATATGACTCCCCTACATATGACGGTGACACCTATACGGTTCGCCAAAAAATGCACAAGTATAATACAAACACATGAAACTTGTCAGAAAAGTTTCATTTGAATTATGGAATCGCCTATGTTTTGGTCGCCCCCAGTTGACCGCGCCGGGCAATGCCCGGTTTTTCAACAAACAGATTCATGTCGTTACACAGGGAGCTATAACGATGAAATCAGGAATTATGGGTACGGTTCTGGCCGGGATGCTGGCATCTGCCGCGTCGATGGCCGCTGCACAAACCGAAGTTCAGTGGTGGCACGCGATGGGTGGCGCCAATGGCGAGCGGGTGAACAAAATAGCCGAGGATTTCAACGCCTCGCAGTCCGATTACACCTTGGTGCCGGTCTATAAGGGCAACTATACCGAAACGATGACCGCCGCGATTGCCGCGTTCCGGGCCAAGGAACATCCGCATATCGTGCAGGTGTTCGAAGTTGGCACCGCCACCATGATGGCCGCCAAGGGCGCGGTTTATCCGATGGAACAGCTGATGTCCGACGCCGGAGAGCCGTTTGACAAGAGCGACTATCTGCCTGCCGTGATTTCGTATTACCAGACCCCGGATGGTGAATTGCTGTCGATGCCGTTCAACAGCTCGACCCCGGTCATGTGGTACAACAAAGACGCGCTGGATGCTGCCGGTGCGGATGTTCCCAAGACATGGGCCGACGTCAAGACCGCCTCGCAAAAGCTGGTGGATAACGGCATGAAATGCGGTGTGTCCTTTGGCTGGCAATCCTGGGTGATGCTGGAAAACTATTCCGCATGGCACAACCTGGAAATGGGCACCAAGGAAAACGGCTTTGCCGGGTTCGACACTGAATTCACCTTTAACAACGACAAAGTCGAAGCGCGTCTGGATGACATTGCGTCGATGGCCGAAGGTGGTCTGTTCGTTTATGGTGGTCGCCGCGGTGATAGCCTGCCGATGTTCACAAATGGTGAATGTGGTATGTGGATGAATTCATCCGCTTATTATGGTGGTATCAAGAAACAGGTCGAATTCACCTTTGGTCAGACCATGCTGCCGCTGGATACCGCTGCTGCCTCGGCGCCGCAAAACTCGATCATCGGCGGGGCCACCTTGTGGGCGCTGGCCGGGCATGACGCCGAGGAATACAAAGGTGTGGCCAAGTTCATGACCTATCTGTCCTCGCCCGAGGTTCAGGCCTGGTGGCATCAGGAAACCGGTTATGTTCCGATCACCACCGCCGCGTATGAGCTGTCCAAGACCCAAGGGTTCTATGATAGCAACCCCGGGACTGATACGGCGATCCAACAGCTGAGCCTGAACGCCCCCACGGCGAATTCCCGCGGTGTGCGTTTTGGTAACTTTGTTCAGATCCGCGACGTGATCAACGAAGAGATGGAAGCAATCTGGGGCGGGTCAAAGACCGCCGCCCAGGCGATGGACTCCGCAGTTGAGCGCGGCAATGCCCTGCTGCGCAAGTTTGAGCGTGCGGTGAAATAACTTACCCCTAGAAAAACCTGCGACATGCCGCTTTGATCAGCGGCATGTCGTTCTTTGTTTACCGGAGCTTGTGATGCTGAAACGCGTGCATTTCCCCCCGTCGCTGCTGCCTTATCTGCTGGTCGCGCCGCAGGTCCTGATCACGCTGGTGTTTTTCATCTGGCCGGCCAGTCAGGCGCTGTATCAGTCATTTCTGATCGAGGATGCGTTTGGCCTGAGTTCCGAATTTGTCTGGTTCGAAAATTTCACCCTGCTGTGGGACGATCAGATCTATATTGATACCTTCTGGCGCACGGCGTTCTTCTCGGTCGCGGTGGCGGTATTGTCGATGTCGACGGCGCTGATCCTGGCCGGATTCGCCGAACGGGTGGTGCGTGGCGCGATGGTGTACCGGACGTTGCTGATCTGGCCCTACGCGGTCGCACCGGTTCTGGCGGGGGCGCTGTGGGTGTTCATGTTCAACCCGACCCTGGGGATTTTCCCCTATTTCCTGGAATTTGTCGGGGTGAACTGGAACCATTATCTGAATGGCGGGCAGGCGATGTCGCTGGTGATTCTGGTCGCTGCCTGGAAACAGGTGGCGTATAACTTTTTGTTCTATCTGGCGGCGATGCAGTCGATCCCGAAAACGGTGATCGAGGCGGCGGCGATTGATGGCGCGGGCCCGATCAAGCGATTCACCACCATCATCCTGCCGCTGATTTCGCCCACCACATTCTTTTTGCTGGTGATCAATGCGGTTTATGCGTTCTTTGATACTTTCGGGATCGTGCACGCGATCACCCAGGGCGGACCCGCCAATGCGACCACCATTCTGGTCTACAAGGTGTTCAGCGACGGGTTTGTCGGGCTTGATCTGGGGGGCTCGGCGGCGCAGTCGGTGATCTTGATGGTCCTGGTGATCTCGATGACGGTGGTGCAGTTCCGATTTGTCGAACGAAGGGTGGAATACTGATGGTTGAACAACGCCCCTTTGTGACGGTCCTGACCCATCTGGTGCTGGTGCTGGGGGTGATCGCCATTGCCCTGCCGGTGTGGATCACCTTTGTTGCCGCGTCCCATGATGAAATCCGGATGGTTCAGACTCCGCTGCCATTATGGCCGGGCACCCATCTGTGGGAGAACCTGACGCAAACCCTGTTTGGCACCGGCCTAAGTGGTACGCAAACCGCGCCGGTCTGGTTGATGCTGACCAACAGTCTGGCGATGGCGATGATGATTGCAGTGGGCAAGATCGCCATTTCGCTGCTGTCGGCCTTTGCCATCGTGTATTTCAAGTTTCCCTTCCGCATGGCCTGTTTCTGGCTGATTTTCATCACCCTGATGTTGCCGGTCGAAGTGCGGATTTTGCCCACGTTCGAGGTAGTCGCCAATCTGGGCATGCTCAACAGCTATTGGGGCCTGTCGATCCCGCTGATTGCCTCGGCCACGGCCACGTTCATGTTCCGCCAGGTATTCCTGACCATCCCTGACGAAATGCTGGAATCGGCCCGGATTGACGGGGCCGGCCCGATGCGGTTTTTCTGGGACATCCTGCTGCCGCTGAGCCGGACAAATATTGCCGCGCTGTTTGTGATCCTGTTCATCTATGGCTGGAACCAATACCTGTGGCCGCTGCTGATCACCACCGATCCCAGCATGACCACCATTGTGATGAGCATCAAACAGATGCTGGAAGCGGCGGAACAAAGCCCGCAGTGGAATATCATCATGATGACCGCCCTGTTGGCGATGTTGCCGCCTATTCTGGTGGTTATCGCCATGCAAAAGCTCTTTGTTCAGGGCTTGACTGAAACCGATAAGTAAGGCGCCCGGATATGGCACAAATTCACCTCAAGACCCTGACCAAATCCTATGGTGACACGCAGGTGCTGCACCATGTGGCCGGAGATATCGAGGATGGCGAATTTGTCGTCATCGTTGGCCCGTCGGGCTGCGGTAAATCCACCTTGCTGCGGATGATCGCCGGGCTGGAAACCGTCACCTCGGGCGAGGTGTGGATTGGCGATCGCAGTGTCAACGATCTGGAACCGGCCAATCGAGATATCGCGATGGTGTTCCAGAATTACGCGCTGTACCCGCATATGACGGTGGCGCAGAACATGGCCTATGGGCTGAAGATCCGCAAACTGCCGAAGGCCGAGATTAACCGGCGGGTGCGCGAGGCGGCTGAGATTCTAGAGATCACCGACTACCTAGATCGCAAGCCACGCCAGCTGTCCGGCGGGCAGCGCCAGCGGGTGGCGATGGGGCGCGCGATTGTGCGTGACCCGCAAGTGTTCCTGTTTGACGAACCGCTGTCCAATCTGGACGCCAAGCTGCGGGTACAGATGCGGCTGGAAATCCGCAAGCTGCAACAGCGCCTTGGGGTGACGTCGATCTATGTGACCCATGATCAGGTCGAGGCGATGACATTGGGTGACCGGCTGATGGTGCTGAATGGCGGCTATGTCGAACAGTTCGGCACGCCGGTGGAATTGTACCAGCGTCCGGCGTCAATCTTTGTGGCCGGGTTCATCGGCAGCCCGGCGATGAATTTCCTGCCCGCGCAGGCGGATGGCACGGGTCTGACGCTGGCAAATGGCGCGGTTGTAGGATTTTCCGGTGGGCAGGCGGGCGCTGTCATTCTGGGTGTGCGCCCCGAAACGCTGGTGCCGGATGTGGACGGGCCATTGCGGGTGGCGGTTGATCTGACTGAGCATTTGGGGGCGACAACGCTGGTGCATGGCTGTCTTGAGGGGACGCAGAGCGAAATTGTAGCCAGTCTTCCCGGCATGGTGATGGTGGATTCCGGCGCGGTTCTGGGGTTTTCGGCACCGGTCGAGGCGCTGCATCTATTTGATGCAAAGACGCAAAAGCGATTGTAAAAATAGCAATTCGAAACAGAATTTTCTGTTTCCGAGGATCTTGTCAGAACCTTTTATACAGAAAATGCCTAAGGTCCGTAGCGCGGGGCAAATCGGACCCTCTCGAATAGGGTAGCTCCAAAAAAGAAGGCCGGTGAAACGTTAAGTTTCACCGGCCTTCTGATTGTCATCTTTGATCAGGCGTCAGACACCCGGATCAATGGATCCCATATCCAGGCCGCCCGCTAGGTCGGCCCCAAAGGCATCGGCGTCGGTGCCGACATCCGCAGCGCCGCCCGCATCAATGGCACAGGCATCCGCTCCGCAAGCATCGTCGCTGTCCGCGCCGCCATCCGCGCCACAGGCATAGCCGCCACAAGACCCGTTGTCGGTCGCAGCACCAGACCAGGTTGATCCGCTGGCTTCATTTCCCTCGTCGCCTTCGTTACCTTCCTTGTTTTCGTCGCCTTCGTCGCCGTCCTTGGCAGGATCAGCGGGCATGCCCCCCCGTGATCTCAGACGCCTCTTCAGCGCTGAGCGCGGTGATCGAAGACGCAGTCACATCAGGTGTTTTCAGGTGAAAGTCGGCGATGGTTGAACGCAGTAGGGCAAGAAGGGTCACGACATCAGTCTCCAATTCAATGGTCGGAACTTCGTCCGGGCGGCTTTCCAAAGGGCGGATGCCGTCGGCATCCATTATCAGGGTTCGGTGCACGTCTCCGTCCACCACAAAATGCACAACCCAAGTGTCACGGCCGGTCAGCGGCAGGAACTCAGGGTGATAGAAATTCGGCAAAAGCTCGTGGATCAACAGGTCGAGCTTGTCTGGTGTCGGCAGATCGAAAAACCTCAGCCGGGCATCAATGGCGCGGTCAAAAGCGTTGGCAATCTCCAGTTCTGGCCGGAAACATTGCATCAGTTTTTCACTGCCAGAAACAGCATTCACTTTGGCGCGGCCACCTTCGATAGCCTTTGTCAGGGAGATCGATTTTTGTGAGTATGCCGGCGCTTGGTCGATAAATTGCACGATTGTGTCTCTTTCATTTTGCTGATGCCAGTATAAGGGCAGAACCGGCAAGGCCATTACCAGCCAAAGGGCCGGAGTCTATCTAAGAAGATGAAGAGGACAGAATGGTCGGCGCGTCATGAACCGCGCCAACAAGGCACGGGCATCAAATTTGCCGACCTGTGTCCTCGTCGGTTTTGACCGTGAGACTGCTACTCTGATACCAGCCGCCTGACATGGCGAACCCTTGCGTTATTACGCCAAGGAGCAGTTGATCGGTCAAAGAAATACTTGGGTCGCAATTGGGAGCGCAATAGCGTCCGGCAGTGTGGGTTCCAGTATCCGGGCTGCGCCAGATAAAGGGGGCGGGCCGGAAATGCCAGGTGCCCCCCAAACGCGTTGCCCATTATGGCGCAACGCAAATTCACGGTATCGTTATTTTCCGAACGCGACCGCTCGCAGCGAATTGGGCTGTTTACCCAAAAGCTACGGTCTTTGCTCGGTTGGCGGTCAGGTGCCGCAAGCATGCAGTCCCCACATCAAATACTAACGATCCATTTGGGTGTAAGTTGTGCACCGCAGCCGCTTGTTTTGTAAAGAAACATAATTCAATCACCAATAATCGCGCGTGGCATGTTATTGCGCATCGCCAAGCCTCGGCCCCACACGGGATTGCGGCGGAGCCGTACAAAACCGTAGTTTTGACCAGGTTTCGGCGGTGGAAACCTGCAGATTTGTTGGCTAAAATCCTGCTTCGCCTGTGCGAATCCAAGACATTTTTATTGTTCTCATTCGGTGAACAGTATGTTTTTGACCGGCAATAGGTGACGCTGGCTGATCTGAACGCGTGATTTTTTACGTCCCCATGCTATGGCGCTTGCCGGAAATCATCGGCAGAGTGCCGACAAGCGCCATCCCGCCTGACCGGTTTGACAGCAGGGCGGTTCGAAACCCTTGCCGGGATTTGTCAGGAGCAGCACCAGGTGATCGAACTTCGCGATTTGCAGCTTTTAACAGCGCTTGCCCGGCATCAGCATTTTGCGAAGGCCGCGCAGGATTGTGGCATCTCGCAACCGGCGTTATCGATGCGTATCCGCAAGATCGAGGACAAGCTGGGCGTTACGATCGTGCGGCGTGCCAATCGGTTTCAGGGGCTGACGGAAGAAGGTGAATTGCTGGTTCGGCGGGCGCGGGGGGTGCTGGCCGAGGCGCGGGCGCTTGAACAGGAATTCAAGGCAATACGCGGGCAGGTTATCGGTACCCTGTCACTGGGTGTTGTGCCCACGGCGGCGACATATGCGGCCCAATTGGCCATCCGGTTGCATCGCGCCCATCCCCGTATACTGACGCGGATAGAAACCGCTTCGTCGCTGGAAATACAGCAACGGCTGGATAATGGCACATTTGATGCCGGGCTGACTTATCAGGACAGTATCGGTCAGGATTTGATGCGGGTGCAGGTTTTATATGATGAAAACTATGTACTGTTGGCCCCGCAAAACATGATCGCCGCAGATCAGGACGCTATCACCTGGGCGCAGGCCGCTGACTTGCCGCTCAGCCTGTTAGAGCCCCGGATGCAAAACCGTCGCATTCTGGACCGGATGTTTGCCGAACTTGGGTTGAAGCCGCGGGTCATTGCCGAAACCAATGGCTTTACTGCCTCGATGGTGATCGCCCGCGAAGGCGTGGCGGCAACCGTTGTGCCCGAGGTTCTGGCCAACGCCTTGGGGGATTTTGCAGGCACGGTGGTTCTGCCATTATGCGAACCCTGCTTGTCCAAGCCAATTTGCCTGGCAACCCCGGTCCGGCAAAGCGAATTGCCGATCATGCGCGCGGTAAGGCAAGTTGTCGGCTTGCTGGGCGATAATAAAACTTGATCGTGCAATATGCTTTTCGAATTTGACGATAGATTATACTGATGAAATGCAGGGCTCGCAGCGGGAGAGCATTATGGCACCATTGGATGAACAAAAAGGCGTCTGGAAATCGGGCAAGGGCAAGGGCCGCAAAACGCCAAAAGGGCGTCAGTATACCGATGACGCGCTGGCCGTTGTGCAGGGCATGCTGGGCGACCGCCCCCGCCATCGTGACTTGCTGATCGAATTCCTGCACCTGATTCAGGACCGTTTTGGCCATCTCAGCGCGGAAAACCTGTGTGCTCTGGCGGCAGAAATGAAAATCTCGCAGGCCGAGATCTACGAGGTGGCCAGTTTCTACGCCCATTTCGACATCGTGAAAGAGGGCGAAACCCCGCCGCCCGCCCTGACCATCCGGGTCTGCGATTCTCTGTCCTGCGAATTGGCGGGGGCGCAGCAGTTGAAAACCGCGCTGGAAGCCGGGCTTGATCCCGCACAGGTGCGGGTGCTGCGCGCGCCCTGCATGGGGCGCTGTGATACCGCGCCGGTGCTGGAACTGGGCCATCACCATATCGACCACGCCACCCCCGAAAAGGCCGCAGCGGCGATAGCCGCCAACACCATTCACCCATATATCCCCCCCTATCAGACCTATGCCGACTACGCCGCCACTGGCGGCTACGAGAAGCTCATGAGCTTGCGAGAGAGCGCCGAGTGGTCCGATATACAGGACCTGATCCTGTCCTCCGGCCTGCGCGGGTTGGGCGGGGCCGGGTTTCCATCCGGCAAAAAGTGGGAATTTGTCCGCGCCAATCCCGGTCCACGCTATCTGGCGGTGAACGGCGACGAAGGCGAACCGGGCACGTTCAAAGACCGCTATTACCTGGAACGCACCCCGCATCTGTTCCTCGAAGGTGCATTGATCGCCGCCTGGGCGGTCGAGGCCGATCAGGTGTTTATCTATACGCGCGACGAATATCCGGCGGTGCTGCACATTCTGGCCACCGAAATCGCGGCGCTGGAAGCGGGCGGGATCATACCGCTGGGCTATATCGACCTGCGCCGGGGCGCGGGGGCCTATATCTGCGGCGAAGAAAGCGCGATGATCGAATCCATCGAAGGCAAGCGCGGCCTGCCTCGCCACCGCCCGCCCTTTGTGGCGCAGGTCGGGGTGTTTGGCCAGCCGACGCTGGTGCATAATGTCGAAACCCTGCACTGGGTGGCGCGCATCTGCCGCGAAGGGCCAGAGGTGCTGAACAGCATCGAAAAGAATGGCCGCAAGGGTTTGCGCAGTTATTCGGTGTCGGGCCGCGTTGCCAATCCGGGCGTTCACCTGTTGCCCGCCGGATCCACCATATCGGACGTGATCGCCGCCGCAGGCGGCATGGCCCCGGGCCATGTGTTCAAGGCCTATCAGCCGGGTGGCCCATCGTCCGGCCTGCTGCCCGCGTCGATCAACGACGTGCCGCTGGATTTCGACACGCTGCAACCTTTGGGCAGCTTCATCGGTTCTGCCGCCGTGGTGGTTCTGTCCGATCACGACAGCGCCCGCGACGCCGCCCTGAATATGCTGCGGTTTTTTGAGGACGAAAGCTGTGGCCAATGCACCCCCTGCCGGGTGGGCTGTGAAAAAGCAGTGAAACTGATGTTGGCCGACGCCTGGGATCAACCGCTGCTGGAGGAACTGTGCGCCGTGATGGGTGACGCGTCGATCTGCGGGTTAGGGCAGGCGGCGCCGAATCCGATCCGGTTGGTGATGCAACATTTCCCGGGGGAAATCTGATGGCATTGGCCAGGCATTCTGCCCCGATCAACAACAACGGCGTTGCGCCTACCGTTTTCAACAACGCAGACGCCCCCCTGTCCTTTCTTGAGATCGAGATCACGCCATGACCGATACCGTCACATTCTCGCTGAATGGCAGCGATGTCACCGTCCCCCAGGGCTGGACCATATGGGAGGCCGCGCAGGGGCGCGGGCTGACCATCCCGCATCTGTGCCACAAACCAAGCCCCGGCTATACGCCGGACGGCAATTGCCGCGCCTGCATGGTCGAGGTCGAAGGCGAACGCACGCTGATTGCGTCCTGCATTCGCCCCGCAGCCGATGGCATGGTGGTGAAAACCGATTCCGCCCGCGCCGAAACCGCCCGCGCGCTGGTGATGGAATTGCTGGTCACCGATCAGCCCGCAGTGGCGCATGATGCCTCGTCGCATTTCGACGACATGGCCAAAGTGAACGGTGTCACCTACAGCCGCTTTCCGCAAACAGAGGCCGGTTCAATCCCGCTGGTGGATGCCAGCCATGTGGCGATGCGGGTCAATCTGGATGCCTGCATCCAGTGCAACCTGTGTGTTCGCGCTTGCCGCGACGTTCAGGTCAATGAGGTGATCGGCCTGTCTGGCCGGGGTCGCGGGGCGCAGATCACCTTTGATCTGGATGACCCGATGGGCGACAGCACCTGTGTCGCCTGCGGTGAATGCGTGCAGGCCTGCCCCACCGGTGCCCTGATGCCCGCCACCCTGTTGGACGACGCCCAGGCGGGCGACAGCAAAGCATTTGATCGCGCAGTGGACAGCATCTGCCCGTTCTGCGGCGTCGGTTGTCAGCTAAGTTTCAAGGTCAGGGGTAACAGGATTGTCTCGGTTGATGGCATCAATGGCCCGGCCAATGAAAACCGCCTGTGTGTCAAAGGCCGGTTTGGGTTTGACTATGTTGATCACCCGCACCGCCTGACCAAACCGTTGATCCGGCGCGATGATGCGCCCGCCAAGGGTTTGAATGTTGACCCCGCCAACCCGCTGACGCATTTCCGCGAAGCAACCTGGAACGAGGCACTGGAGGCCGCTGCGGGCGGTCTGGCCCGGTTGCGGGCTGACGCTGGCACACGGGTGGCCGGGTTCGGGTCGGCCAAATGCTCCAACGAAGAGGCGTATCTGTTCCAGAAACTGATCCGCCAGGGCTTTGGCCATAACAATGTCGACCACTGCACCCGGCTGTGCCATGCCTCATCCGTGGCGGCGCTGATGGAAAATGTCGGCTCGGGCGCGGTGACGGCCACATTCAACGAGATTGAAAACGCCGATGTGGCAATTGTCATCGGCTGTAACCCGGTTGAAAACCACCCCGTTGCGGCGACCTTTTTCAAACAATTCGTCAAACGCGGCGGCAAGCTGATCGTGATGGACCCGCGCGGTGTGGGCCTTGGCCGGTTCGCCACCCATCGGGTGCAGTTCAAGCCCGGCGGCGATGTCAGCATGCTGAACGCCATTATGCATGTGATCGCCCAAGAGGGCCTGTACGATCAGGCCTATATCGACGCCCATACCGAAAACTGGCAGGCGATGCAGGCGCATCTGGCGGAGTATACGCCCGAAAAAATGGCCCCGATCTGTGGGGTTGACGCCGACACGTTACGCGACGTGGCTCGTACCTTTGCCGCTGGTCAGGCGGGGATGATCTTTTGGGGCATGGGCATCAGCCAGCATATCCACGGCACGGATAATGCCCGCTGTCTGATCTCGCTGGCGCTGATGACCGGCAATGTCGGCAAGCCGGGTGCCGGCCTGCACCCGTTGCGCGGCCAGAACAACGTGCAGGGCGCGTCGGATGCTGGGCTGATCCCGATGTTCCTGCCGGATTATCAGTCGGTGACGGATGCCGAAATCCGCACCGCGTTTACTTCGGTCTGGGGCGGCGACGATTTCAGCGCTGAAAAGGGCCTGACGGTGGTCGAGATCATGGATGCCATCCACGCGGATCACATCCGGGGCATGTACATCCTTGGCGAAAACCCGGCGATGTCGGACCCAAATGTCGGCCATGCCCGCGACGCGTTGGCCAAGCTGGACCATCTGGTGGTGCAGGATATTTTCCTGACCGAAACCGCCAATTACGCCGACGTGATCCTGCCCGCCAGCGCCTGGGCGGAAAAGACCGGCACCGTTACCAACACCAACCGTCAGGTGCAGATGGGCCGCCCCGCAGTGTCGCCCCCAGGCGAGGCGCGCGAAGACTGGTGGATCGAAACCGAACTGGCCAAGCGGCTGGGGCTGGATTGGACCTATACCCACCCGTCACAGGTGTTTGCCGAGATGAAGCTGAACATGGGCTCGCTCGACAACATCACATGGGAGCGTCTGGAACGGGCCGCTGTCACCTACCCGTCGCTTAGCCCGGACGATCCTGGCCAGCCGATTGTGTTTGGCGATGGCTTTCCCCGGCGTGATGGGCGCGCGCGCTTTGCCCCGGCGCAGATCATCGCCCCGGATGAATCCCCGGACGCTGACTATCCGTTTGTCCTGATTACGGGTCGGCAGTTGGAACACTGGCATACCGGGTCCATGACCCGCCGCACCCGCGTGCTGGACGCGGTAGAGCCTGAGGCGAATTGTTCCATGCACCCGGCCACATTGCGGCGCATGGGGGTTGAACCCGGCGGCACCATCCGCCTGACAACCCGGCGGGGCAGTATTTCGGTGATGGTGCGGGCGGACCGCGCAGTAGCACAGGATAACGTGTTCCTGCCCTTTGCCTATGTCGAGGCGGCGGCCAATATCCTGACCAATGCGGCGCTGGATCCATTCGGGAAAATCCCCGAGTTCAAGTATTCGGCTGTGCGGGTGGGAAAGGGTGAAACCTGAAACAGGGTTTTCCCAAAAACATATAGCTCTCAAATGACTTAAGGCCCTTGGCCTTGGTCAGTCTGGCAGTCAAATGTGCGCCCACATCGCCCGGCCCCCTGTTAACTGCTGGAAAGAGCTTTCAAAAAAATGTGCGGAGCATCCGCCCCTCGGCGCGCTCCGCACATTCCGTTGTTTTGTTGGTTGGTCAGGCTTTGATCAAGCCTTGGAAACCCCGCGCTTGCGGCGTACCATTCCAAAGGCAGCCAAGGCGCCCAGCAACAATGGCAGACCTGCAGGCAGTGGAATAACAGAGGCTGCTTCAAAAGCCAGCCCCTTATCTCTGCCCGGATCATCGACAAAGGTGCCGATTACGGTGCTTTGGTCACTGAACATAGCCGAGATGGTTGTCCCGATCAGATCACCAATCGTGACGCCGGACGAAGCGTCACCGGACAAATCCGGGTCAATTCCACCCAAAGAAAAGGTGTCGCCGACGCCAAAAGACGAAAAGAGGAACGACATGATGGACGTATCTTCACCCGAAGACGAACTGACGTTGGCAGTGCCGCCGATCGAGCCGATACTGTCCCAGACAACGGTGCCAACAGCAGCGGTCGAACCGTCAATTGAAAGGCTTTGAATTGACGTCGGGCCGGTATTCCCGAAATCGAAGTTGATCGAGTATGAAGAATCCGGCCCGGATGTCGACCCTACCAGTGCGGCGTTCGCCGACGTTGCTGCGATAGTGACGCATGCCGCTAATAATAGCGATTTAAGTGTAGTGATGGCTTCCATAAATGAGCCCCC